>Ga0136643_10013357_pt1 | contig 12280 bp, 5 predicted proteins | sample TergutLab28metaG_FD_96883 | JGI IMG/M metagenome (GOLD analysis project Ga0136643, IMG submission 96883) | Labiotermes labralis P1 segment gut microbial communities from Petit-Saut dam, French Guiana - Lab288 P1 (version 3) (version 3) | ecosystem: Host-associated > Arthropoda: Insects >...
TAGACTGCGTTTGAAATGTGATGGCACACGCGCAGAAACCAGAATTCGTCTTTCGGCGAAACGGACGAGTCCATTTAAATCGGCGGGGGGCGTCAGTTCAGTCGACTACTGGCAGCCGAGGTGTGCGCATCTGCGGTACTAATGCTGGACACACCATGTTCCGAGATAGTGTGAAGAGTATTGGCTACCCACTCCATTCGACAGTTTCTCCTTCACTTCCTCTCCCGTGCGTCACCGTGTGCCATCACATTTCAAATGGACTCTACGTAGCACTCCAAACTGCGGCCTGGGCACGAACCCCGACTTTCCAGTTCATAGCCAGTGGCTTTTAAAGCTGTCATGAAGGTAACTGGTTTTCGCGTATAATACCGGTTCTATCACCATACGACAGATAAGTACCGAGCATCGCAATATTGGCTGTTGCTTGGTATTAGATATCACAATGCTGTTTAGAATTCTATATGCGCAGTGTAAGTTGAGTGTTCAGTACGGATGAACCGCACCTGTACCTTTACGGATGCGGTCTTGCTAACCTTGATCTGGATTTCCATATATGAGTTGTTCTGCGATCTATATACACTGTCTTTGGTAGCCCATAAAAGTGAAATCTTGACCATGGCTGTTCGTTCTCTCTCTGAAGTGCGTAGTTTCTGTCTGGTCAATGTGTGTTGTGACGTAGTGGAGTAATATTGCAAGCATTAAGGCGTCGGAGACGTGGATGAAAAGCCATACACGTATTTCAAGCCTGTACTTCGGTGTTTAAGCCTAATCCGTCTGTAATGGATGGCCAGCTCCATGAACTTCAAGGAATACCTACAAGTGCACTTTATTGCGGTACAAAGTTTTTACAATTAAAGCACTAGAACTCCGACATGTTTCGGCCCTTTCAGTTGGGTCATCCTCAGGGAGTGTACATCAACATTTGTATAAAACGTAAGTTTTAAATAGATGACATAGGTTGTCATTGTATTAAAACCATTTGCTTTCTTGATGTTGGTACATCATTGTAATCATTCGCATGTTTGGAGCGGCTGTGTACGTTTCGATTGTAGGTACGTTCTCATTATAACATTGACATCGGAACGTACAAAGCTGCTCCAGACTTGTGAATGATTATAATACTGTACCAACATCAAGACAAAAAAACGGTTTTAAGACATTCTTAACCTATTTCATCTATTTGAACACTACGTTTTATACAAATATTGGTGTTCAGTCCTTGAGGATAACCCGCAACAACGGGTCGAAACATGTCGGAGCTCTTTTGTTATAATTGTAAAAATTTTATATTGTTATATAGTGCATTTGTTTGTGTATTCTCGAATTATAACAATGTACGGTATGAATATGAATAAATTTGGTGAGGTCCATGTTTAAGCATAATCCTTTTGTAATAGATTGCTGTGCTCCATCGCGGTTGGAAATGTGTTTTTAATATATAAAGGACCCGTTATAATTCTTTAATTCCTCTTCAATCAACTTCTGATTTTACCTTCTATCTAACGACGGGTGCCGGGATGATCCTACAGGAACGGAGGGAAGAAATGTTTGGGTCATGCTGTTATTATGCTCGGATGAACTTTACAAATACGTGGACCTTTGACTTTGAGAAAGGAATGTAGATAAATCGATACATGAGCTGGACATTTAAAGATTTTCTGGTATGTATGTGTAGGCTGAGTCACCATCTTGTATGTATGACGTTTAGGATAACCGTGACGACATTCCGTGTCCGCAAAGACAAGAGTTGCTTGCAATTTTTTGATGTATCAATTCGAAGTGAAACAGAACACTTGGCGGTGTACCTAGGTGCAGGTAGGGGAGTATGCCGAATATGGTGGGTCTTGGTGCGGGGATGATGACTGCGTTACAATACCAGGCTCAGGGCAATGTTCAATGGCTGCTCGTGTGCGTAGTTGTGAACCTTCGAATTTTTATTACACGTAGGATGAATAGCCGAATGACCATTAGCTTCAAAAAGAGAACCGCCCCCCCCGCCCCCCCCCCCCTTCGCTCTACCATAAAAGTTTACGGATTGCAGGATGTGGAACACTTGAGAAGAACTGTGCAGCAAGCGTTAGCATTCGTTTCGGATGCTATGCGTTACCTTTGAAAAGTAATTTTAAAACGTTGACCAGCATTCTTGCAAATTTTAAGTATTATCAAGACTCATTACTGTAAAAAATGCTGATTATTAGTCTTTTATTTTAACATGAGCAGTTTCGAGTTTATTGTGCAAATTTTGAATTCAAAAAACAGTCTTTTAATTGCCAGACTGAACGTGTGTCATGGACCGTCGCCCTTTTTTATAGAACAGTTTTTTGTGGCACTGACGATTTGGGTAATGTCTTCTGTTTCTGCGTCGTAACTGAGAGCAGCAAGGACGTGGAGCCTGACACCAGGTGCTGCTCGCACCCAGGCACGGCATTTGTTACGGAAATTCAGAGAGCGTGGGCACAATCGCTCTATTTCAGGGTGTCTCTGGAAGGTGTCAAGGAGGCAAGATAAGGCTTAGCAGTAGATGGTTTAGGAATTCGTTTCAGCCATAGAGATAAGCTGTGCCGTCTTGACTTTTCAGACGTTCTGGAATAGAGAAGTTACATATTCGGGAATTTTAGATATTGTAGACCCCCACCGAACCCCTGAATTTAAGTAAAAATTCGAAAATGTTTTTTCGGGAGAGCCAGTGTTGCAGATTTTAAATGATATTTTATTGTTGCATAATCGGTGTTTAGGCGCGTTCACACAACTGCGAAAAACGACTGTTAGCTTCGTCATATGTGTTCGTCTGTCCGTCCGCATGGAACACCCCGGCTCCCACTGGACGGATTTTCCATTTAGCTTGATATTTGAGTATATTTCGAAAAATGTGTCAAGAAAATTAAAGTTTCATGAAAATTTTATACGAATAACGAGTACTTTGCATGAAGACTCATGCACATTTATAACACTGTCTCGCCGAATTCTTCTTAGAATGAGGAATTTCTCAGAAAAAAAGGAGAGAAATTCGACACGCACGTTTTTATATGTTCATTTATTTTCTCTCGAAAATCGTGCCATTTACGAGATAATTGAAAAAAATATTGTGGGACTGGACACACCAGATAACAATACGGTGCATGCATCGCATTGCATGCTGGACACCTGAGGCTACAAGTAATACTTATTGCTTTTTCACTGTAACAGGGTTGCACGAACGCTCCTCAGTGTGACGTTAATACGTCCATTGTTTTAAAGATTTATTGCAAAGAAACTATGTACAGCTTGTAGAAGGACAAGTTACAAATTTTGTTCCCTTAACCAAATTGAATAAATATTTACACACTGACACGAGTGAAATAGAAGTGAATATAAATATATGTGTAAATAACGTCAGTGACAAATTCTTAAAAATAATAAAAAAAAAGGCGACGTAATACGTCCATTGCCTCTTCTTATTAACATGTAGTTCTTTTTGCTAATTCTTGCGAAAAATTCATTTCAATATGCGCATTTCCTGTAGCAGGGATGGCCGTATTAGTAATGTCTGTATGGTGTTGTTATGCCGTTATCGACGTTGCGGTGTTGCTGCTCCCTCGTGGCATGTACAGACTGTAATGCGCAGTCCTCATTGTGTTTCTGCCTTCTGTCCGTACCAGTCAGGGAGGACAAGACTGCAGGCAGAACAGTAGTCCACTGACACGTCGACCATTCCGTAACCCTGTGTTTTTCATTCCACCCATACCTCGTACGGGAATCCTTATAACCTGAAAATTTGAGCGGCATGTTAAATAACTTGGTTGTTCATGTAGATGTGAAGCATCCTGGATGTCACGTTCGCTAACAACGGGTGTACCTTCTGGCTAGGAACTACATCAGGGTAAACGTTAATGTTCCAATTCTTGTACAGTAGGTGTCGGGTCATGTCTGTGGACCAAGCGAGTTCCAGATAACATCAGGATCCCTTTACGGATTGGACGCTTTGTGCAGTTAGCCGTCTTTTGTGTTTACTTCTGTATAATAACACTGCACGCTATCTCTATCTTAGTATTTGAACACGCATCAACCACGTGGCCGTTTGTATTGAACGGAGTGTAGAATTGTGAATTTGGAGATGTAAAGCTGCAAGCAAGGCATCCCTGTTTAACCCTGCGACATATCATATGTACGTCAGCGGATTTAAACTGGGAAACTGATAGCTGATTGAGTCGTCAGCCAAATGGATGAAGTTCTCCAAACCCGTCACCTGGCCTACTATCCGCGGGTATCGTCGGTACATTGTGGCGTGTACGGTCTTGAAAGGGCGGTCCAAATCGTGAATAAAAGAGAAAGTATAGTGAGGATCAAAATTCCTTCTGTTATGTAGTTTCGGAAGGCACGCATGCGCATTAGAAGGAGGCAAGATGGAGACCGGCCTCCCTTGCCTGTCGAACTACACGGCGTGACATTCCAGTAGGCAAGTAAGTTACAGATACGGATTTGAAACTTTTGCCGCATTTCACTTGTTTATGTACATGTTCTAACGGTCGTGGTTTGTTTTGTAAAGTTTTGGGGGTGTTATTAGGAAGGTAACCGTCATATATTGTGTAAAGTACTGAACGCGAGTCACTGCGTGCAACTCAGAAGTGAGTTCATTCTTGTTTATCATTCAGTTCCTAGTTTCAGAAACTGAATTCCGTTTTCGTCTCTAAAAGCAATCATTTTTCGAAATATAGGTAGTATGTATATTAATATAAATGCCGATATGGGCCCAGATTTTCACCCATTAAATTTGCACGATTCATGCTGGGTGATAAAGTTCACCTACATAAGTAGACCGTATATATCTCGGATGACATATAACCGCTAATTAAAATTATGAATGGTCCCCCCCCCCTTCCTTCAGTCAGTCTAGATGAATACCGGGGTGGTTTTGCACCGAACTTTTACTTCCGCTTCATTCCCGGTTTGCGGTTTGTAAACGTTAACCATCGTATTAGACGCCACATAATTTCCATACGTGGTACAACGTCTTAAAAGTTATCCGTCTTAGGACACTTGAAGCGTGGCAGGCCGTAATGTGCTAGCGTTTTCTTCCTCGGTCTTAAACCGCATGAAACCTCAGGCGTGTCCTAGTGGCTGAACACGATACGTGCTCGTGAATGGCGTTGAGATGAAAATGACGTTGCTTGCTCCGCAAGGTTCTGCAGTGATGTGTCCGTTCTGGATGGTTAAATTTATGCACTATTGGGAGGGGAATGAGGAGCGGACGACTTGTTCGCTAGTTCCAAGGCCCTTAGCCCGCAGCTAACTTTCATCATCGTACACTCGTACATAATCGTCAGTAAGGTGTGTTCTGTGGGTTTGGTGTCTTTGACGGGTGTTGGGATGTGGCCAGAGATTACTTGCCCTCTTAGCTGTATCGTGTTTACTGTGCCCGTTGATTCGGTTGCGTTTTTCGTCGGAGGTGAGACGGTGTTTAGACTGGAGTGTACGGGTGAAAATCCCCCCCCCCCAATTGTCGTACCTGAAATTCATATGGACTGCCATGGTATGTGTTTAATTTAAACTGCTTATGCGTATACTGACACTTTCCTGCCGTCCAGACCGGCCCCGAGGCCCACGCAGCTTCTGTACAGTGGATGTATGGTCTTTCTCGGGGGTAAAGCGGCCGGCGCGTGGTGCTGATCATTCTCCTCCTAGTGTCGGGTTACCTCTGTGTCAGCGCTGCCGTGCCATCGGGTAAACGTATCTTTACAGGTACGCTACATTTTTGTCCAACCGTTATGATGGTGGTTAATTAGTTTTGGGAACATCTTCTCTTTGTGGCGTATAAGGCGCGCGCGCATGTACGCATTTCACACAGACTATGTATGTATATGTGTATGTATATATTGATGGGGGGGGGAGCTGTATCACTTCTCCAGACTACGGCTTTCACGCGTCTTTGTGGGATTTTGTCGTGTACAGCTTTAACGCGCTTACATTTTAACGCCCACTCTGCACAGGTGCGTTTTGGGGCTTATCTGAGTATTCGCCTGAGGTACGTACAACGTATCGAGCGAGATTGGGAGCGTGCGTATGACTTAACATTGCGGCCCGTTCGGATTTTTAAAATCTCCATTTGTCCACTTGGATTTTACTGTCCTGTTTTTGACAGTTGTGCGACCTGTTTTGAAAATAAATCATGTTACAACTGTGCACACATTTGGCCATATCTGCATATGCACCAGCGTCACAGAATGGAAACATTTGTTTTGCTGTATAACCAAGTTCCGCAAAGAGGAACGTGATGACAATGACAACGTGGCGTCACTCCTCCGTTTTTCGTACGTCTGACCGTAGCGAAGTCTAATTTTGCCTCAATTACTTGACATGAAAATCGCATCTGTGTGGCGCCATGTTTTGTTAAATCGTTAGCTATTTCTTTGGCCTCTCTACCTTTGCCTTATTCCTTGGGGCCTCTTACAACGGCACTTTTTTTTTGAGAAAAAGACAAAACGTGTTTTGATTTTCCCTGCAACTTACATGTGACGCTTTTTTTCAGCACAGAATGAATTCAAAGTCCTCATTATATAAGTGCCCACAAAAATCCGTCGAGTACAGACCCTCTCAACCCATTGCTCGCGGGCATCACGTTGCCCGCGGCACAGTGTTCTTTGGCTCGAGGAGGCAATTGTAACGAGAAAATATCTTGTAACTTTCCCTGGCAAAGCCGATACAGATCACCGATGCAGTTTCATCCGCGAGCTAGCAAACTTAAATACAGGCAAACCTGTACATCCCACTATACTTACATTCGCGCCTTCTTAGCCTTGTGTATCGAATTGCATGCTGCCCGCGTGCCGACCAAATGTTGCCGACGATGCTCGCATCCCGTACGAGGTTGATCGGGCATGACGATGGTGCCACTTCTTTCAGTAGTTTTGCTACCGTACCTGGCAAGAGTGGTAGCTTTGCGTTGCATACACATACCCGTTGCTGTGTCCAGTCCTTTATTTGGGATAGTTACGATATTTAGAAAATAACAGTGATTTACCATGGCTAATGTAGCTATACCCATACTTGTTTCAGAAGATACGTACAGAGGTGTATTTGCCGCTCCGCGTTTGGTTTTGTTTGCGGCTAATAATTCACTACCTGCAGGAAAGTCCTTCCTGAGAATTTATGGGGTCGTTAGTCAATAAATTTCCCGCATTTTATGGAACCCGATGGTTCATTACCGCATTCACAGTCGCCCGCCAGCTGAACCTCTGCTGATCCAGATCACTGCAGGTCATGCCTTCCCATCCAACTTCCTGAATATCCATATTATTATTTTCCTCTCTTCACCTTCACCTACGTCTTCCAAGTGGCCTCTTGCCTTGAGGTCTCCGCACAAAAACCCTGTATGCACCTCTCATTCTCCCATACGTGCCACATGCACCGCCCATCTCATTCTTCAAGATATGATGACCCGAGTAATATTTGGTGAGGAGTACAGATCAGGAAGCTCATCGGTGTGTAGTCTTCTGCACTCCCCTGTCACCTCGTCCCTCTTATGTCCAAATATCTTCCTCCGCACCCTATTCTGGAACACCACCAGCCTGTGTTTCTCCTTCGGTGTAAGTGACCAGGCTTCACATCCACAATTAATTCACTGTAATAATCAGACACTTTAAGAAAGCGTAGAGTAATTCGCCTTTATACACATGTTAAGTAGCAGTCCTGGTCTTGTTTTAAACCAGATCTTTGAGTTGTATTTTTGCACATTGTTACGAGTGCTGCAGAATTTGACGTTCCTTTGCTGTCTGCGTGCATCACATCAAGTCGGCAATTCATCGTCTTGACATCCGTATTGCATACATCGGTGGGCGGTGTTAGGCTACGAATTGTGCTGTAATAAGCGGTGTGTTGTGTGACATTTGAACCTGACTTCTTATTAACTCCTACTGCTTAGCCTTGTGCCTTCGAACGTTGTTCAGACTTGTTTTTTTGCTCACGAATTCCGAACAACATGCTTACTGCATTGATGACTGTTGTAAGTACATTCGCTTCCAATAGCCATGATTCGCATAATGTGAGAATGAGAGTGAAGCAGTGAGGAAGTCAGATTTCACCTCCGTGTGTAGTTAGAATCTGAAACGGACTCCTCTTAGTTTGACGAACGTGCAGTCAGCCGTACACTTTATTTGAGCCCTGGTATTTTTACATTAACTCGTTGTGAATTGAATGCTTGTGTCAAGCTATGTGACACACAGTTAAGACCAGCTGCTTAAATAAATCTTACACACGTATCGACTTTCAGTTCTTCTTGCTTTTAGATCTTGAGTAAACGAGTTTCGAATCCTTATTTATCGCTTTTGCAAATTCTCTATAGTTGTTTCATCTTTCCTTTCTTCATCCATATTAGGAGGGTGTCCGAGCCAGAAATTTTCATCTTATCGTAGGAGACTTAAAGTGCATGCCACCAAGAATTAGAAAAATTGTTGCCTTCACTGACTGATCGGTAGTATGTGGTTTGTTCGCTTTATGATACAAATTAACCCGACTAGATAAAATCCCTTTGAACAAAAATAGCTTAAATCTATACAACGCCTACCAATTACGCATTCGTGGCAGCCTCTTAGTAGCATTAATCCTAGATAATGTATCTGTGTTGTGCGTACGATGTTAGGTGCATAGATCGGCGATATAACGGCTATCGATTGTGTAGTCATTAACAAGGACAGAACCGAATCGAATTCTACAGGGCCATATGTGTCTGTTCAAATTCACTACCGTCGTCACGCATTGCAGTGGTAATTTGTCTAATATACCAGTAAAACAGTTATGTGTGAATTAGTGACCCCTAGCACATACATAATCGTTAATATACAATTTTACTGTCACTCGAATATAAATGGACGGTGTTACTCGGCAGGCAGAAATATTTCTCTTTCATTACCGGTACATGAGAGTGTTGTTGTGTCGGGTCTGCGTGTCCAGTGGTATGTTATTAGTGGAATATGAACAGAGTTGAAATTGGGGTTTTGATTTTTCTTGATGTATGTTGAATTTGTGCTGTTGGCGGGGATGGAGGTTGCGTTCTATGGTGGTCATCCTTGTATGATCTAATGCCTCTTAGAAAGCCAACCCATTACACGCGTTTAACTAATGTTTTCTTACGTGATTACACTGCTTGTCTTATAAACGTTTACATGATGCCTGTACGTAGAAAGTGTGAGCAGTTCCGCGCTGTATCCATAATGTCTGGCTCACCAGGCTCGGTCAGAACGTAGTCGATAGTCCATGTCAGATGGAAGACACCTAGTTTCCTCCTGCTGCCTGTGGTACTAACGGTATGTGATGAATGCTTTCCGGCGGCCGGTAGATGTTTACCTATCTGGACTTCTTGCCGCCAGCCGCTACACGAAACAATCGACCGTCGCTGGAACTCCACAAAGTGTATTGCACATCATCGTACCGAAGCGCGGCAGGTTGCGTTCTTGTGTAATAAAGCAATCAGGCTCTCAGTTTCAGCAAAATGGTGGACCATTGATGTCCAAGTTCATCCAACCAGGTGCTCGGAATCAGGCCATGGACGAAACACGTATCACGTTCGTCACCTTATTTGAACACTCCCTTGGAACGGGAACTAGAAGTGCCTTGACTGTTTTTCGTTGATAGAACAAATCGTACAAAATACTGCAACTAGTGTTGTGTATGTGTGCATGCGCGCAAATTGTGCGCCTCATTGTTACCGAGTTGTAGGGTCGGCCACACATTTCTTACTCGTACTTTATAGAATGTTCACGTACCGCCTTTCCCGCTTTATAAGACGCATTTTTCCTGGAGAATGTCCCCAAAAATCGCCATGCGTCTTTGCAGCGGTTGTTGATTTGTTACTAGATTACTATGTCCGCAAAAAATGTGTTTTGATTATACTGTGCGCCTTAATCATTTGCAGCATCTGACGGAGGCGGTACGTAGGTATACCCTTAGCCATTGACACATTGTGTGCATGTGTTGTTGACAGCAGGACCCAAATTACCATTTCATGACAGATTGCCTTCCCTCATATAAAATTCAGGACATATTATACGAATCATGCCGATCCCAGCGGACGCGCGTTCTAAGGGGTGGGTCTTGCGGCCTCCCGGCTGTATGGATATGTCTCTTGTGAGTATTGTGTGTTGTCAGGTAAGGGTATCTGCGTCGGGCTAATCACACGTCTAGAGGAGTCCGACTGTAATCGTGAAGCTTCGACAGTGAGGAAGCCCTGGCCCACTAGGGGCTATTGCACCGTGAGGTGAAAAACATTTATATTATTCAAAGTTACGTGAAAGGAAACGACAAATATTCGAGCAGAAAGTTTTTATCTCCCTCTCGCTCTTCCGCTTCTAACCCATCAGTCACGCTTATTGGAAGCAGTTACACTGTACTTTCGGAATGTCGGACATATCCCTTCTCAATCCTAGTCGTGTCGGAAGATCTTGCTGGATTAGTATGTTGTACGGCAATATACGTCTTGAAATTTCAGCTGCAGGTCTACGAACACAATTCGGAATATTTAATTAAACCTTGCCATGCACAAATAACAATGTGAACGGCCTGGGCATCCACTTTGTTTACAGTCATGCATTAAATGTCACCTACCTGAAGCAAGGTGCTCGCCAAAATAGTCGATATGCGTGCTGGTTGCGTGTGATGTAGCAGCGATAACTTACGGGCGAACTAAGGTGGTGAAATTGATTCATACTGCTCTGTTTATCTGTGCAGTGTCTGAATCGGTATGTCAATTGCGTGAAATTCGGCTCCCGTAATTTGGTCAGGCTTGCCACTTTCCAGCACTTCAGACATGTCAGAACTGTTCACTCTCGTAGTGTGTTACCTCCGGCAAACAGATCTACGCGTGGTTAAATGGAAGGTGTAATAGTATTGTGGTCCATAGCAGCTGTGTTGTTAAGGTACCGAAGTTTGGCATTGGTCCTGTAGATAATGAACAGAATGCTAGCCGTCTGTGTCGTCATTCATCTGCTGATCACTCTAGACTAGTAATCAGATAACTGAACCCTAGACAGTGGCCTGTTCAAAGTCATGAAGGCTTGGGTAGCGATGATTCTGTAAACAGTAGGACCAGGAAGATGACATAAAAGGTTAAAATCTGTTTTGTGTCTCTACCCTTCCTCCCACTTTTTGCAAATTTTTTCTTCTGTTTTTTATCTAACATGCGTGACGTTGAAGACAAGAGCAATAAACAGAATTCTGCACGAAGGCACACATTGTCATGTGGCACATTGAGTCGTTTGTATTGCGCTGTAACAGCCAGGACACGATATCCTGACCCAGTTGTTTTGTCTGTCAGGGTCTGAAGTGGATAAAGGACTGAAGTTTATAATCGTGGCCTCTGCCATTGCCGTCTTCTAAATCTGCGTCTTATATAGCGTGCATAATCTTAGATTTGTCGTTTGTTTTCTTCAGAAGATTGTTTAGGTTATTTCAGTTGCCTTTGCTTGTAATTACGGTTTTCCTTTTGAAGTGAACCCCGTTGAGAAGCTGTGACCAGTTCTGTGCAGCTGTGTCGGTATATTGTTCATTCATCTAGAGATCGTTATAGACGGTAGCCACTGAATTAGAAGTGATCAAGTCAGTATTCTGGAGGAGTGGATTCCTTCGGTAGCACGAGAAGGTTTAGGAACGGTTAGCTAGGTAATCGGCTGTAGTGGCCTGTGAAAGTCTTCCATGTGTGCCTAAAGAGTGAATCGTATGATAACTAGACCTATTGACTGGCAGAGCGATGTGTTGGCAGGTAACAACATGTCTGTCGTCTAAAGCAGGGCTGACCAACTTCAGCCCACAGCGCTGTCACATAATTCGTTAAGGTCTCGCCTGAGGGCCGACCTTAGGCCATTGTTTACAAACAATAAGTTAAGCTAAAAGTTGTTCATTTAATTCTAGTACTGAAACTGTTCAGGTGACCGACGGCCCGGGTTAAAGTATCAATTCGCGGTATGGTGTGGCGTGGTTTCTCGCAGCGTTCTTGGCCACGACTGTGGTTGTGAGTGAGGTGTAACGTAAATCTTCCATCCTAACAGCAGGAAGTAAACTTCTGATCGTTAACTACCAGCTTGCTGTGAGAGGCCCTGGGGCTGCTGTCCAGACTTCCGTCGCATTGGTGGTACTTAACTGACAGACACTTAATTAAAGACTTCGAATACACAAGAACGATTTACATAACTTTGCCGTCGTTCTGTTCCCCCCCCCCCCCCCCTTATTCTCTCGTGTTTTCCCGTTTTCCCACTTCCCTTATTTAAATTCAAAGTTTTTATTTTGTTTTTTTTTTTTGTGTGTTTTTTTCAAA
>Ga0136643_10013361_pt1 | contig 12279 bp, 10 predicted proteins | sample TergutLab28metaG_FD_96883 | JGI IMG/M metagenome (GOLD analysis project Ga0136643, IMG submission 96883) | Labiotermes labralis P1 segment gut microbial communities from Petit-Saut dam, French Guiana - Lab288 P1 (version 3) (version 3) | ecosystem: Host-associated > Arthropoda: Insects >...
TCAGTCGGAGCATGAAGCTGGAAAAACTTCTAGTGTGATGCTAAAAATGAGTGAAATCTCCCTAAATATATTGAGAGCGAAATATTTAAACGGCTGAGGCTGTGGCTGTCCTAGAGGGTAGGATGCTCGAGCCATGAGGGAGCGCGGAGGTATTTAAATGCCGTCCTAAACGGTAGGACGCACGAGCTCTAAAGGTTAATGGAAAGATTCTGTGGGAATGACAGCAGTGCCAAGGCAAGAGCCCAGATTTTTCTCTCGGTGACACCAACTGTGCACACCGCATGTGGGCAGTAACAGCAGCCAAGAAAGCATGGTATATCTACACAGAGTGCACTGGAACATGTTTGTAACAGGACTGCTTCATTTCTTGAAAGTGTGACTCATGCATGCATATAGGTAGCAGGGGTTATATCAGTACCATTGTTGTGTAGTTGACACATTGATTTTTTTATTATGGTTTTCTTTTAGCATTCTTACATGTACTGTATGTTAGTCATAAGCTAAATTTACTCAGGCTTAGTTCTCGCCTCTCTTAAGACCAGGCATGGGAGGAATATAATTTCCTTCCATTTCTTTTTTGTTTATAACTGGACTCATTATGTGCATTGCGTGACCAGTGTGTGCAGCAAGACATGTAACAATAGTTGCTTTGTTCTGCAGGAGCAGTCTGCTGCATAGCTTGAACTGTGTCTGAGCAGCAGAGTACGAAGTTGGACAGTCAGCGAGTGCAAACGGTAACGAAGAGTCCACTGGCGAGATTTGCCACTTATACATTTTAGTTGTAAATGCTGTTACTCCATAATCTTGCACAATAAAACTCCAATATATTCTACTTGGGGATTATTGGGAGTGTGTGCTGCCTGCCCGACTCCCCGTCTTAACCAGAGTTACGAGCTTCGTCTTCCCTGGGAACAACATCTAAGATACGTTCCTCATCGGGTCCGCAACGGATATAACACCATTGCAGCTTGCAGGTATAAACCACAGACTGGAGGACAAGTTCATAGGTGTCAATGTGGTAAGTGGACTACGTTCAGAGTATAACACATTGTTAGTGGCACTGTAGAGTTCTGTAGCAAATATAATATGTGGGGATTCAGGTCTTCTAGGATGTGTCACTGTGTTAGGGGTTTCCAATCTTTTAGCCACTCCAAGGTTTGCTCTTGAACTTTTTAACCCTTGAATTTGAAGGCACTGTAATGGGAACCACAAAATCGGTGACATAGCGTCATGTCCCAGAAGTCTGAATCAACCAAATAAAGATAGCTGGTATTTTTACAAGCACTGGAATGGCAGGAACATCAAGAGTGTATAAATGGTCTTGGAATAAACTTGTTACACTGCTAGCTGACATAGTCATTAAATTATGGATGTAACTGTAACATTTTCCAGTCACATGCATTTACATCCCCTTCGTCCAATTGTTCTGGAGCCCAGAGTGAGCCTCACCACCTAAATATTTTGTTTCCAGTCTCTGCTGCCCATACAGCTAGCTTCCAGTACTGTTGAGATCTGATAAGCCTGGAAGCAACATACCATTCACTATCTTTCCTATCTTTTCTTCGATTTCCCTGCAGAAATCCTTCCCACATTAGGTGCTTTATGTATTTTCTTGGTCTAGGTTCATATGTTACTTTTTTTTTTCCCCTTTTGTCATTTTTTACTGAATGGTTTGTGTGCATTACTATACTCTCTTCAAAGATTATGCCATTTATTAGCAGTTCAGTGTAACTCTTCTATTCCTTCTTGGTACTTCTGCCATCATTCAAAATACAAACAGGAAATTTATAGCAAATGGTGGGCTGAACATTGAAGAACTTTGGGTTCCAAAATTGCATTTTGTCACAATCTCAATAAAGTGCCAACAGCTGACAAGGAAGTGCCTACATCAGTTATTCTTACCTCATCATCTGCAACGTTGACAAGCATCAGTGGCAGGAAACAGAGAAGGAAGCAGCAGAAGATGGTGAGCATGAGACGTGTCAATCTAACATCCTCACGTCTCTGTAGGAATTGCAGTGCCACACTATTGGGCTTTGGTCCTGCTGCGCTGCCAACACAATTGATACCAGTTTTACTTTCATATCTACTTGATACATGTTTTCAATTTGTTTTCACCATCTTAACTACAGACATGTGGAGTGTGCACCGGCAGAAACATTAAAGCTGACAACATACGAGCTATCTATGAGTTCCATGGTCATAAATACATGCAGCCACAATGTCTACAATGTTACAGCTACTAAGATTTAATTTATGTGATGGACATGCATTGTGGAGATAATGAAGCTGTACGGTATTCCAGACAAGGAACTGTTTTGTATGTCAGCCACTTTGCTGAACAAAGCACAGATCAGATAATATTGCCAAAACAGAAAATTGGTTTTGGTGATACAGCCTGAGATTCTGTGTTCAGTAGCCGACAGTTATCGTACGTATGTTTCAGGTGCAATGCCAGTCATCAATTGTTACATACACAATTAAGATCTTTGTATTTTTTTATGGCATTTTCTTTTTGCAACATTATTGCAGTCTTCCTATTAAATATGTTAGTTTCTAAAACTTACTGATGTGCCTCGAGATTTTTTTGGCTCTGGCGCACCTTCCAGTAGATGCACGTGTAAGACACGATGATAACAACACAGGGCAATATAAACCCCACGACAAATAACATCTTCTTTGGTGATTTGTCATCTTTCTTTAGAATTGTACAAGAAAATGTTCGAGGATCCAAGCCGAGACGACCCCATACTTCCGCTAATGGGGGGATCATCATGGAAAAACCTAACACCCAGGCAAACACCAACATCAGGCAAATATAGCGTGGTCTGTACAGCTTATCATATAGACTGTGGTATGAAATGAGAATGTACCTGAAATGAGAGATCAGTGGTCATATAAATGCCCAGGTAGATAAAAGCCACAGAAAGGACATGCAACATCTACCACACAATAGAACTTTTATCTGCAACACTTTACTGTTCTGGCTTCATAAGCTACCGCATGATACTCAGTGAATTTACTGCTATGTAATGTAATATCTGGTGAATTTATTCAAGTAATATCTGGTGTTTAAACTCAAATCTCCAATACATTTTGGCAAATATCAGATAGTCCATCACAGTACATGTTTCTCTTCTAGTGTCTGATCCAGCAAACAAACTGATGACAATGCATTGTGTCTGTCACAGTCATCATGATTGTAAACTTCCTCGTGGAAATTCTGAAGTTGTGGCACATAAATATGACAGTCTTGGCCAACTTCTCATACTGCTAGTATTTGCATGATCTGGCTTGAGAAACTTAAAGCCATTCTTTCACCACCTGAATAATCTGCAGACTGACTTTGTGTTGAAGATTCAAGCCTTCCTGGATGTGATGTTTTGCCATTCGCAAGCAGTTCATGATGTTTTGAAGGCATTACAATCCATCGTAACATTGGGAGATACCTAATGACATAGGTCATATCCCAGAAGACCTGAATCTTCAGCCTCACTATTGTGAGAACCTCAAGTCTTGTACGATTTTGAGTGTTCCTTCACATCCATGAGCCACCAAAGAATTTATGCCCACAGTACCAAAGTCTGAAGAGTTGTGTGGCACAGGCTGCACAGGTAACTATCTCAGAGAACAACTATACTAAAAACTAACCGTCAACGATTAGAAGTTCTGAAAAAGAGAAAAATCCCCATGGTATTTCTATCCCACACTACATCACCATTTAGTGGTTATTTTTACAAACTTCATTGCAGTTACACTGAAGTAAGTGGCTGTTAGAGCACATTTCCTGAAATAGACTCACTCATTCAGAAACTAAAAGGAGAAATGCACGAATTGTGGACAGACCTCTTGAGTGCTGTCCGTTGTTTGTTTCTGTCCATCAAGATGCACTGCACTATAAATAATGTCAAATTCCATGTATCATATATTGTCACTTCTGGGTGCAGGACTGTCTGCAAAATGCATTCAGTAACTGGTAAACTCTTCACTCTTCTGGGATGTTATGCAGCATTGCTAGGTCGTTACCGACATTTTGGGACAGCCCCATCTTCATGGGTCAAGCAGTCCAAGAAGAACACTGCATGTCAGCCCAGAAGAGTGAAGACCCCATTTATTCTGTGGCAGAAGTCTGGAATCATGCAAATATTGGACTTACTTTGTTGAGGTTACTTTTAGAAAAGATCTACTTTGTGAAGATCTATACACATAAGATATTTTTACTTGGCACTACAAACAATTGTGTAACTTGCTGGACGTTGTGAACTATACCTGTTGACTGTGATGGCCACCATGCTAAGAAGGGATACTGCTACATTGCCATAGAAAAAGAATGGAAATAGCTTGCAGAGTTCAGAACCCAACACCCAGGCTTGATTGATGTAACGTGAAGCTGTGAGAGGCAAATTGATGCTGCAAAATAGCAGGTCAGACATGGCGAGGCTGATCACAAAGGCTGTAGTGGCATGGTGTCTCAGTTTGGAACACCGGAGTAATGCAATTACTGTTACAAGGTTACCTGGGAAAATAAAAACAGTACATGCAAGAACAAAGAGGTCATTCCACTTTAATTTGAACATGTTGCCAGCATGGCCTATAAAACTCTTCTCTCTGATGGGTATTTATTGTTTTACTTAGACCTTACCACTCTCTGCAAGAATCTTGTTGTAGACGCACTACCACAAGAATCTTGTTTTAGTGACACCCTACCACACGAATCTTGTTGTACTGACATCCTACCACAAGAAAACTGTTTTACTGACACACTACCACTGTCCTCTTATATCCAGTTTTATTGACATCTGGTTACTGTATACAAGAGTCCTAGTGATATCCTTGTCACCATTTTTAGTTGTGTTTGTATGATTGAAGTTCAGTAAATTTTGGATTGTTTTATCATTTCTAATGCAAAAGTACATGATAATTTATTACATAATAATATTTTTTTATTCCTTTGTCTGTACTGAATTCAAGGTTGTGGAAATGGATACAAAATTCTTATCCGCAGACTTGTAACATGTTGGTTTAAACCTGTTCAGTGGCAGTGACCCTGACATGTGAACTGCTGTAATCATACACAATTCTTGTTTATATTCAGAATGTAGGTTAAAATACCAAAATATTTTTATGCTGTATCTTAATGCAACCCTTAAATTTCTCCCTGTCCACACCACGAAGACGTAATGAGGGATCGGAGGCATAGGTCCACTCATTCTTAACATAGGCACTAGATGCAGGTTGGTGTTCAATTTCAAATCCCTGCTGCTGTTCTGACAGGAAAGAACCCAGTTCTCACTGAACAGAGGCTGGTTATTCACCATAGTTGGTCTGGAGGTTTTGGCTAATAGAAAAATATCTTGCACCCTGTTGTGATTCAAACCCTGAGTAATCCAGCCTGTAGCGTATGGAACCTAAGTATGTGGACATATCTGGCCATAAACAAAAAGTGACCAATCATTGAATGTATTTCACATTCCTATACCAGAATCTTCAGTAGTGGAGGTGCGTATTGATATGTTTTTGTGTAATATGAGTTAAGCATGCTCAGCTCTTAGTATAGTTATTATGCTCTTCACATTTCCACAAGGGACACTACCTGTATGTGGTGCGGAGGATTGTGTAGTGTGATGAGGCTGACAACTGTGCCAGTCACAGTATGGCTACTGGCACAGCCCCCAAGCCGGAGAGGCCTCACTAAACCCAGCATGTCTTACAACACAGGTGAGGAGAGGCTCTCTGGGCATGACAAAGCCAACAATCATAAGGGTGTAAACCCTGACAGAAAATCCTTATCTTCCAGGTTGGGGTTTGTGCAGGTGGCTGGTACCTGCCCAATGTGAAAACATACAATCTCAAGCTTCGGAGAAAATTGCACTAAAGCAGGTGAAGGCAGATGTGCCTAAACGTTACCATCCATTGCCACCTTTCAGGAAGAAGATACCCAGGTAGACCACATGAGAGATGGAAGTGAAACAGGAACACATGGAAAGGCCTAAGTGCTAACACAAAGATGACTGTGCTGGTCCTAAGTAGGTAGGTAGGTGAACCATATTTTACAATAAATTCTTGACCAGCTGATTCCATATAGACTTTTCGAGGATGATACTTCATCACAGCATTTGGTTAAACCCCAATGTATTAAAACCCTCTTTGTTTATGTAGACTTGAACATGTCTGATGTGTCAGTCTGGTAATGCCAGTTCCATTCATGACTCCCAAAAGCTGTTTGATAATTGTCTTTCTGGAATCTAATGAAAAATTTCCTTTCCCTCCTTATGAATTATTCAACAGTGCTATCAGTATCAAAGATCATGTAGCATTTTACTGCAGGGTGATTCATGAATGGTGAGTTGACAGGGGTTTGGAAGTAGCAGTTACAGCATAACTGAGTTGCTATCTGGGTATTTGCATGGCAGCTGTGGGCAAACCTTGTGAAACTCACTCAGAATACCTAGTTTTATTCCGTGTGGAAGTAACATGGTTGGATTTTAATGCTTTGTAATTACCTGTTATACCCACAATGCTGAAAACAACAGCACAGACCGAGGCAAAGATTGTCGCTTCTTGAGGATAGTAGATTACATTACTGACTGCCTTTGTATGGTTATCCATCATACTCTGCAGTCAGGCGAGATACCATCTGTCAGAATTCTTGTTAGAAAGCTTGGCCACACCTCAACACACAGCCAACAAGTCTGCAATGGAAGAAGTCATCGCCTGTTATTGTAACAGAAATGCAGAACGGACACAAGTGTCAGCCGCACATTCACTGAATTGTGTGACATTCCAAAACCATGTATTATATTGACAACATGTCTAAATTTTTGTAGCAGTTAGAACAGTACTATTACTCCCTCACTATTAGTAGTTAGCAGTAGTAGTAGCAGCAGCAGCAGCAGCATGCCTATAGCCAGAACATGAACACACTCATTGCAGCAGCTTCCAGTGTGGGTGCATGTATGTGTATACACATATATAATACTCTGTTATACATACACAGTGTGTAAATGAGGGAGAGTCAAATGAAAAACCTTAAAAGTGTATGTTATTACAAGTGTAAATATCTAACATTTTCATTTGACCCACCCTCATGTATGTGTTATGTATGCGTAAGTGTAAAAACCGTCTTCGTTAGGACTATAAAATCACCATTTTAATTACATAATGCGCTCTATAACCCTGCACAAAACACCTTGCATATACATACTTTTTTGAAAATGAGTTGTTTCCAACCACCATATTCAACAGAGGCACCATGTGGATGTGGTACGGTGTTGCACATTTAAGCGGGCTGATAGACACTTTTGTTTTTTATATTTTGCAAATTCCTAGTGGGTGCATCCAAATTTGTAGTGAGTGCGTCACACCAACTTGAACACCTCTGGCTATGGCCCTAAGTAGTGGTAGTAATAGTAGTAGAAGGAGTAGTAGTAGCAGCAGCAGCAGCAGTAGGGGAGGAGGTTATGAAAAAATTAAATATGCAAGAATGTAAAACCTAACCTAACCTATGACCTGTATGCCATTACACAGGTTAGAAACTTGATTAATAATTTAAACATGGCACTGTTACACCCAACAGACTGAAACGATAAAACGCATGTTACAATACAAAGACAAGGGCTGTGTAGCCCAGTCAGTGTAGGGATGATCCAGGGCTCGATTGGAGCGGGGACGAAGGGATTTGTCACTTGTCTAAAACATCCTGACCAGCTCTGGGGCCCATCAATCCTCCTGCCCAATGGATACTGGAGGTTAAAACAATGGGGCCTGGTGAGAGTTGATCACTCACCTCCATCCAGAGCCGAGGTTATGAATGAGTGGAGCTATACCTGTAACCCCCCTCCCGCCATATGCCTTAATGGTGTGGACGGAGACATCTTTACCTTAAGCTTGATTGGAAAGAGAGTTGTGTAGCAACGTTAAAAATGCGGCAAATAATAGTGCGATAATACGCGTAGAACGCCAGCAATATGGAGAAGAAAAAAAATTGGAGTTAACACAAGGTCGAAGCAAACAAGGACAAAGCTGGCCAACCCTGGATGACAGCAGAAGCAGTGCTGTGACGTACTGCAGATGAATGATGCATGAGCTGGTATAAAATGAAATTGGTGAATCCACTTTGAAAACAGAACGAGAAACTAGGAATTGAACGCTTTCAGAGCAACTGACACACACGCGGTCTGTAAGCAGGCAACATGACACAGCCTTCCCAGCCCACACCCTGCAGGCATGCAATGCATGTTGGGAGAGTGGGTGTACAGCACCACGCATTGTTTACCTCGGAACTAGGTGGAGGTGAGTGGTTAGCTTCACCCCCCGGCCGTTTTACCCCCAGGAAAGATCCCCAGTACACATTGAATAAGAAGCTGTGTGGGCCTCAGCGCCTCTCTGGACGTTTAGGAGAATTATAGAATTGTAGGAGCTGAATTGCTTATTTCAATATGTAAACGCGCCCAGCCTCTGTTACAAAAACCAGTCAGTTAATGTTGTATAGGGACATAATCGCTGTTTGTTCTGAGTTCCACACAAAACACATAAATAGAGCTGTGTGGGCAGAACGCCGATTTTTATTGAAACCTGAATTATAAGGACCAGCTCGTACCGCGCAGTAAATACTCTCCGTCTGGGTTATAAAAGCCAACCAGTTAATGCCGTATGGAGAAATAATCACTGTTTGTTCTGAGATCCACACAAAATACAAAAATACATTGTGTGGGCAGAACGTGGGTTTTGTGAGTTGTAAAATATTGGTACGTATAGTGACCACTGGGCGCTAAAGGGTTAATTAAAACTTCATTGTCCATTTCACTCTTGTTTTCGACTCTACACAGCGACAATCTATGTTTTCCTCCAGCTATATTCCCAGCAGGGCCAGGAAATTTTTCTCTGCTACAAAAAGTCCAGATCAGCTCTGGGCCCACCAAGTCTCCCATTCAGTGCGTACAGAATGACCTTTCTCGGAGGGGGGGGGGGGTAAGATATCGGAGCGTGAAGCCCACCACTCACCGCAATCTAATCTCCAAATTTACGAATGCGTAGCGCTGTACCTCCATTGCCCTCATACACTTTCATGGCATGATGCTTATTGAAGCACCGGTCTACTGTTCCTGTCCCAGGCAACAGCTTACCGTGTAAGAATTATTGGCTGACGACGGCAGGTTCATCAGTGGCTTCCGACGTGATAAACTGAGAGTCATCAGTTACCGCAGTGCAGTGCCTCATGTTAACAAGAGCTTGTGCTGACTGCTCAGAAATTAAACATGCTGCAGACTAAAGATAAATGTGAAGAGATAAATGGGGCCCCGTACTCTTTCTTAGGACCGTTATGTTTGGATCGAACGTAGGTCAAACGGATGAATGGCAGTTGGTGTAATTATGAGTTGTTTCGCTGCAAAGCACAGACCTTTTGTTAGATATAGCCTCAAAAGTTCTATTGCCCCCCCCCCCCTACGCCTTCATGGCGTGGACAAGGACCACTTTTCTTTACCTTAATTTTGGGACTGCAGAAAGCATAATGAAGAGGAACACTCAGACGACACTCACCTACATTTTCTGCACTTCAAAAAAATATATTTGGTTTGGGAATTTTGTATACGCTGTTTAAATGAATGGGATGACAAACTACGTTTAAATGCCTATAATCTTAGAACCCGTGCCCCCCTCCCTGTGTATTCTGTCGTCATATTGTGAGGCCAGCGACTGCTTGCACGCAGTCTCTCTAACAGCAGGGTTGCCACTAACCGTCATCTGTAATTGAGCGTGCTGAGATACATCGTGTGCTGGGCCGAGAGACCTTGCAAAACCACGCAGAAACTTCCAGTTGGTTTTCCGCGCAGGGATTCAAACTGGGACCTCCCGCTTACGAAACAGTAGCTAGTCACGCGCACGCGAAGTCACGCTGAATCGACTGGGTGCTTGACAGTGAAGTGTATCCCAATATTATTCTTATTTGCGGTGTGACCGCAGGCTTGCTCCCAGTTTGCCACCAAGAGAGATGTCATTAGATAATGCGAACTCGACTGTCTTTTTCTGCTGTTAAATCCTCGAAGACAGCGCGTTTTTTGTGAGTTCGCCGTCACAAAGCGAGCGACTGTCCCGGACAGTAATGCACTCTGCTCTGTGTTTCTGAAAGCATTTTTTTAAATTCAATTCTGTGTCGTGTCATACAACTTCGCTGCTCTATGTAATATATTTCCCAAGTATCTTGAAGTAAGATCCTGTTTTTGCTCCCCTGTGTTCTGTTTCCAGTCTCCGTCTGCCAGAGCTATCGCTCACTCCATCAGACTCCCAACAAATAACCTCTTGTTTCTCCAACAGTCGATGCACACAGGACCCTAAATACGTTTCATAAAACAGTTATGATTCTGCCTTTGACGGGGCCCTGTTTAATTCTGAAAGGAAGTCAACTAACAATGGTTTTCAGTCTATTAAACTGGGGCCTGCTTTATGTATGTCTGGTTCCAGACGTGGGAAATCGGATGTGGGGTCTCCAAAGACTGGATTTTGTGTTGATGGACATGGAAGCCACTTTATGTGATGTTGGCTGTAGTGCGGATAGAATGTGTTGACAGCTAGCTTTAATCGTCTGTTATCCGCAGCGACTTGGCAAGAAGTCACTGCTCTCTGTCCGTAACTTGTGTAACTCCGTTTTCCATCGCTTGCTTTGTGTTGCCTCTCTACAGTTTCCGTACTGCGGTCCGTTCGTAAGAGGCCGTCTTTTGTCGTTCTCACCAGAAGCACATAACAGTTGAATCCGTTAGAGCGGCGTCTTTCCGTTTTTTGATTCTTCGCAACCCACCTTTAGGCGCGTTCGAAAAATTGCGAAAAGCGACTGTTAGCTTCTTCATGTCTGTCCGTCCGTCCGCACAGAACAACTCGGCTGTCACTGGACGGATTTTCATGAAATTTGAAAGTTTTTTTTTTCCGAAATTCCGTCCAGAAATTAAATTTTTATTGAACCCTGGCAATAATAACTGGTACTTTATATGAGGACCGATGTGAATTTGTGATATCTCGCTGAATTCTTCTCACAATGACAAATATTTTAGACAAAAGTTGTATAAAAAAATCAAAACTTTTATATTCGAAATGTACTCTTCCGAAAACCGTACCGTTCATGAGATCATGCGCAGATGTTTGGTAGAGCCAGAGAGGCTCATGGGCTTTGAATGCCGGATGACAACAGCTACAGACACACACTTAGAATATGTAATACTTATTGCTTTTTCACCGTAACAATGGTTACGCGAACGCACCTCAGTAATACGGTATACATACATTGCCTCTCCTGTTCCTCTTGTACTGACATTATTTCGCACAATATTACATAACTATCCACAAATGCTGTACGCGATCGGCAGCCATCAGACCTTCAGCACGACCTGCAGTACTGTCGCCCTCACAGTAATGTCCCACTGTCGACGACGAATGGTCAATAGTGGACAAGTACAATGGCTCGGGCGATTAGCCGCAGACTTCCCACTGCGGACGCCCGGGTTCCATTCTACTCTAGTCCATATGGGTTTTATGGTGAATAAAGTGGCACTGAAACAGGTTTTTTCTCCAGGTATTTCGGTTTTCCCCTACCAGTACCATACCAAGGTTCCGTACTCGTCCATTAATCTAGTACAGACGTGCAGGAATTGACAGCGGCGTTCAGTAACGCGTTTAAAATATTAATTTCGACGTTTCAAGCCAATCCAAGTTACAGATGTTAACGGAATAAGCATTTCTTTATAGTTGCTTTTCAGGCACGTACAGCGTGGTTGAATGTCCGGTCCTGCGCAGAATGATGTAGCTTAGCTGTATTCTTGTAATAAAACCAACGAGTTGCGCTGATTTCTCAAATTTATTTTTGGAATAGAACTCTACATGTTTTGGACAGGTTTTCTGTCCATCATCAGGAGTCTAGCACTGTACACACAGCAATGCATACAGGTTATGCTGACAGCTTGCTAGCAAGCAGTCAGCATAACCTGTATGATGGACAGAAAATATGTCCGAAACATGTAGAGTTCTTTAGGTTTCTGTGACCGTGCATCGTGAGCAAATTGTGGAGTGAGAGAGAAAACCAACAAGATGCAACAGTTAGATGTTTATTTTTAACAATTTCTCAACATGTTTCGGGCATAATGATGCCCGAAACATGTTGGAGCGCAACACAACACATGCAGTAACATACGTCTTGTTCTCCTGAAGATGGGCATAATGATGTCCGAAACATGTTGAGAAATTGTTAAAAATAAACATCTAACTGTTGCATCTTGTTGGTTTTCTCTCTCA
>Ga0136643_10013364_pt1 | contig 12277 bp, 5 predicted proteins | sample TergutLab28metaG_FD_96883 | JGI IMG/M metagenome (GOLD analysis project Ga0136643, IMG submission 96883) | Labiotermes labralis P1 segment gut microbial communities from Petit-Saut dam, French Guiana - Lab288 P1 (version 3) (version 3) | ecosystem: Host-associated > Arthropoda: Insects >...
GGGTGAGTGGTTCCTGACATTCTGAATATACATGTTGCTGTCACTCTTTTGTGGAGCACCCCAGGTGGCGCATTTTGTAAGGATGAGAATCCCATAATGAAAATGTATAAATGCAGACTTGTGTCGGGAAAAGGGCTTTAGGGATTGTGCTTGGCCGAAATCATCACTTGGAGGTGAAAATCAAAATACTAGGATATGCACAGCAACATACTTGAGCCGTCTTACCCTACCAGGGGAAAACACAGTGTTAGATTTTAGTGCTGCTGTTAGAATACAAGACAGATGCACAGTATTTGATGCTGATTTTGCTCCATAGGTGCACTGTTGGTGAATAAAATTGTACTTTCTGTATTGCTTACAGTGTAAAAAGACTGACTGTGTGTTGACGTCTCTTGCCAAGTTTCATTTTACAACAGAGAGAGTGTGTGTGTATGCATGTGATCTCTAGAATTGCTTGCTTGATTAACACAAAAGTTTTTGAAAATTTATAGTAATGTGGCCAGTCTGAGGGTTGGCAGTGAAATATACTTCATATTGCTCAAAACTCGGGTTGGCAACTCTGTAAGGAGTGCTAGCCTGACATAACTTGCCCCACATTTTCCTGACACCTCCAAAGCCAAGTCCGAGGCAGTATGTGCGTAATATCTATATTTGAACACAAGTTTCATGGCTGCCAAGTGGAGATGCTGGGTGTATAGCAGACACTTCTGACATACATACCAGGTGCTTCATTGCTGTGTTTCAGCTACTCCCCATATGACCGTTTCTGCCCATTCTACAAGACGGTGGGTATGCTGAAGAACATGATAGCTTTTTATGACATGGCCCGTCATGCTGTGGAGTCAACAGCACAGAGCGAAAACAAGATCACGTGGTCTGTTATTCGAGACAGCATGGGCCAGATTCTGTACCAGTTGTCTTCTATGAAATTCAAGGTATGTTCTATACTGCTGTAGCATTATTTAGTGTTTTGAGGACTCTTCGTAAATTCCAATATGCTATTATCTTGAAACTGACCTTGAACTTGGAGTCTTTAGTAAAAGGACCTGCACTTTGGTCTGTGCTCTTGTTAAATTCTTTATGACAACCATCCTGATTGCTGACATCATGAACTTCGTGAAAATGAAGTGTGCGGTTTTTTGGCGTTGTGTATGTTGTCTTGCTTATTTTAGAGTATGAAGACCTTCAGACCGCACACTACAAATACAAGTATATATTAATATTCACAGTCCCACACAACACATTGCTATACAATCATATATTACTTGGTGACTAGTTTCGGCCATGAATGTGGGCCATAATCAGGCCATTATACAAGAACATGAAAATGTATACAGAATCTCTGTACCATAAGGTTGGAGATCTCCTTCTTTTATGTAAAAAATGCACTAAAAGTGTATATAAATTGTGTAAGGGTATTGTCTAGTTACAAGAGGGCTAAGGATATTGAAAAAAAACTTTGTAACTGCTTAAAAATTTTTTTAAAAAATACCAAATATGGATAGTTTATAAAAGTAAAGGTACAGCAATCCCATTCCAGGCCTTGACAGGCCCTAAGGGTTCCAGGAGGTTGAGGCTCCCAGATTTCAAGACAATCGGCACTTGAAGTTGGTAAGGTTGTCAGCCCTACGCACCGGCCGCCTTTACCTCCCAGGAAATATTTGGTACTCATTTCTGTTAGGGGCTGAGTCAACCTCAGGGCCATACTGCGGCTGGAAGAATTATGTCAAAAAATATTCCATTTATACCATCAGGAATCGAAATTTATAAGAGTGGAAGTAATATAAACAGTATGTCAACTGTAGGACTAAAAAAAAAAGTATTGAAAATAATAATGCTTTGTATGTGTGCATGCCAGCAGTATCTCCTGAGGTACAGCCGGTTACATAGGTTGGTGTCTGATGTATAGCCGATTAAATGGGTTGGTGTGTGATTGCCTTTTATAGCAGAATAACATTAGATGTGTAAAGCAGGATCTTCATTCATTTAATGTAGTGTTCATAAGATTCTGAAAATGTTGGGTTTAGTATTGTGTGGAATGCATAGAAATTTTGTAGGTTTGCACAGCTTTCAAGGCGTATCGGTGAGACTGGTGTGTGCTTGATTTTCTGTTGTAATATACGATTGTCGGTAGCACAGTGGTTAAGGTGCTGTGCTACAAATTGGAAGGTCACTGGTTCGATTGCAGATGGTGTCAGTGGATTTTTTCATTGACATAAAATCCTACCGGTCATACTTTGGCCCTGGGATCGACTCAGCCTCTAACAGAAATGAGTACCAGGAATATTTCCTGGGGGTTAAGGTGGCCGGTGCGTAAGTCTGACAACCTACCACCATCCTGTGCCGTTGTCACGAAATCTGGGAGCCTTAACTTCCTGGAACCCTCTGGGCCTGCCCAGGCCTGCAGCGGGACTGCTGCTACTTTAATACACGATTGTAAAATAATGTGTTGTGTGTGATTTTGAATGTTAATATGTATTTGTGATTGATACACCAGCAGGGATGTTTCATATAAAGGCAATACAGATATTTAATAAGTTAGAATTACTGTTGGTCTGAAGAGACAGAGCATAACATTATCTTATTTTTAGGTTGCATTAACAAGATGGAGGGATGGAGCTTCTTTTTGGATAGGACTCAGAATGATTTTTTGACACACTAATTGGTATCACAGGACATTCTAGAATAGAAAATAAATTACTCTTTGATTTATGTTGATTTCATATGTGGTAATGATTTTTTTATTAACAGGACCCAGTGAAAGATGGAGAACAAAAGATTAAAGCAGAATTTGAGCAGCTACACGAAGACATCCAGCAAGCATTCCGCAACCTCGAGGACTAAATAAGCTCTGTTGATAATGTCCTTCCATTCCGTGTAACACGCATTTAACCTATGATACTTAACAGTTTGTTAGAACCGTGTGCTGTAGTCAACATTGTAGCATAAGGCATATTCATTGTACATTTCCATGTCGGAACTATCGTGCGGATGGGTGGAGGTTTATCATTTTGTTTTTATCATGTTGCATTCCATGTAGGAGCTCTGCTCGGTTAGTTGTGGTGCTGGTCACATCACAGTATTATGTGTACAAATGTCATCAGTCCTGTGTACATTACTGTACAGATGTAAGTAAAATAAAGTAGATTTATGTTTAGTTTCAAACTTTGTGTCATCTGGTCTGCTTGTTCAGCCTTCACTATGTTCCTCAAGTTGTCCTTGTAAGTTTAGAAACTTTCAGGTCTACAAGGTGGAATTTGAAAGCTTTTATTCCCTATGAGCCAAATGCATATAGTAAGTAGGTTGCCTTGTTATGAAAGGCTAGTTTCTGGGTCACTCTTGAGTTATTAGTTGCTGTTTATGGTGAGAAGCTTATTGTGCTGTGTGTTTGCATTTCTCATTTGTGTTTGTAAATTTATGTGCATTGTATTTCAGCAAGGCTGGTTTAAGCCTGTACCATATGTTCAGGCGGCAAGATGAAGGAAGTTCGAATCAGCGTGGTTCTGCACATTATATTGTAATGATTTGTGAGCAGATGTGTTACTGGTACTGTAGTTACAAATATATGGTGATAGCTGATGATGATGATGATGATGACAGTGATGTTGATGATGACTGTGATTGTGGTGTTATGATGACTTTGGAAGTGGTGATGATCACCTAAGTCATCTCATCCAAATGTCAGATTTCTTTCTGTAATGACATGCGTTGAGATTGATGTGTGAAGACTGAGAGACACAAACCAAGGATTAGGTCTAGAAGGGCACTCAGAACTGTTTTGCAGTTGTGGAAGCAATGCTGGGTGTGTTCGATAGGATGTGCCAGGCACTGACACATTGTACAAGCAGAAGGTTAACATTCTGGGTGTATGTTGCGGCTTAATTTGTGTAAGTACCACACATCCTTTAAAAACTTGCATTCAGGATGCAGTGTGTGATTGCACACCCCTACAAATTCATTTGATATGTCTAAAGGCAACAAGGAAAATTGTATTTTTAAAACGTGCTGCGTAACCGTTATTCTCTTTTCCACAAAATGCCATGCTGTAACGGTAACGTCAGTGATTTACTATGTACATACAGTCTGTTATCTATCAGAATCTATTGCAGATACAAGCTGTTGTCTATCAGAACCTGTCGCAGATATTTTTTACTTGTATTTTAATTTTTAATATGTATTCTGAATCGTGTGTAACTTAAAATTTAATATTTTGTATGTGTGCATTGGTTCAAATACTTCTGTAATATTTTGATCTATCCGTCATTTCATAATGCGCCTCCCTGGAAATGGCCACATGAGTGGCCGAAACCTGTAGGAGCTGTGTATTTGTTGGTTTTGATATAATATCCATTGGTTTGAGGTTGTTAGGCAGCAGGTTGCTGAGGAAAATGTTGGACCCTAGGAAGATGGACGTAAGAACAACAATGGAAAAAAACTGTGTAATGAAGAGTTTATGTCCTTGTTCATGTCATATGCGATTAGGATATTCAAATTAAAGAGGATGAGGTAGGTGAGGTATGGGGAAGAGCCCCAGTACCCATTGTAGAGGAGTCTGGAGGGGAATGGAGAAGGTAAAAATCCCTTGCATCCACCAGGCTTTGAACCGCAGATGGTTCAGCCTGTAGCAATTAGCTGTACCTTTCTCCAGGCCCCTGCATAAGTGAGAGGATAATACTAAAATGACTTTTAATGAAATAGGATGGGAGGGTTGGTGCTGCTTTCCTCTGACTCAGGGTAAGAACCAATTGCAGGCCCTTGTGAACATGGTTTTGAACTAATGCTGCATTACATGGCTGTTACCTCTCTGGAGCAATCTAGAATTGTTCTCTAAATTAAAATATGTTCATAGTGAATTATTTTAAATCACCTGTTGACAAGGGAGCACAAATGTCCCCCTCTTTTATTTCCCATTATGTTTTGGGATTGCTTTACAAAAATAAAAAATATTTGTTGTTTCAAAACCCATTTATGGGTGTACCTGTATGCCCTTTCGTGTATAATTTGTAAATGAGCAAGGCATAAGAATGTTAGCATTGAAGATCAGATGCTTTCTTTTTAATTCAGTGACATAAAGAGTAGGCATAATGTTCTATTGCAGCGCTTTTCAACTGCTGGTACATGGAGGGTCATCTGGTGGTGCACAGAGTTACTTGGGGAATTACTGCTTTTTTCATTATTCTATTTTAAAGATGTTAATTGCATTACAAACATAGTTTTAAATGTACTGAAAAGAGAACCTTTCTGAAGTATTACTTTAGTTGAACTAGAAATGTACAAACTGTATGTTGTTAACATTTTTCAGTACTGGTGGTACAGTACAGTTGAACGTTTTGTTCATGACAGTAGAATGCAAGGAAAAGAAGGTTGAAAGGCACTGACCTAACATGTTTACAGAGAAGTCTAAGCTGAAAGGCAGCAAATTTATGCGAACGAAAATGTTTAAGATTACAAGCTTCCTGGACTTTGTCCATCATCTGACATTTTAGAATTAATAAAAGCTATAAAGAAATTAAAATTGTTCTAAATAAAACTCTGTGTTTCGGAGACAGGATTGGCCCCCATCCTTGGGTGAAAAGAATAAGACCTACTTGGTTTGACCTGATAGGCAAAGCTGCCATCAATGAGGTAAAGCGACTGGGCGCGTCTGCAGTGTAGTACCAATGTTAAGAATGCATGGAGCTTGTAACTCCACACTCCTCATATGTCTTTGTGGCGGACACAGGGTCAACTGTATTTGACAGCAACAGGGTCGTGATATGGTTCAGGTACGTAGTCGCCGGCATTGGTTTAATCCCACGTCAGTCAACGTAGGATTTGTGGTGGATAAAGTGGCACTTGAACAGCCGTTTTCCCCGACTACTTAGGTTTTCCTTTGTCGGTTTCCATCCACCATTGCTCCACACTCATTCATGTATCACCGACGCTGTAATATCAGCAGTTTGTAGTGTCGTTAAATAACGCGCTGACACTTCACAGAACAGCACCAACCAGCCGGGGGGGGGGACAAAGACTTGGTGGGAACGTGTATGAACTCGGCCGCTTGTAGGGGCAGCAGCCCACCATATAACCCATTGGTCTGTGTTATTTACTTAAATTTCAGTCTTAGGGCGTATTTTTAGTGGTGAACTCTGAATATTAAATACATTAAATTAGAACGATAAGCAACGTTAAATAAATAAGTAAGAAGTAAATGATGTTTAAGGGTTGTTTGACCGTCCATCTTCCTCATGAAATAATGTGAAATGCCAGCTTGATGCAACAAGGTAATTTTATTGATGAATTCTTAGCTCGACATGTTTTGGTTACATACGCCCATCATCAGGATCATTAGATGTTGAGTTGCAGCATGTGGATTTCTGCACCGAGTGTCTGGATGGGTGGTGGTCTTGAGAGCCACTGTGTAGGTCGTGTGTACGGTGCGGATTGTGCCGCACGGTACCATCCGCACCATATGCTGCAACTCAACATCTAATGCTCCTGATGATGGGCGTATGTACCCGAAACATGTCGAGTTAAGAATACATCAATAAAATTACCTTGTTGCATCAGGTTGGCATTTCACATTATTTCATGAGGAAGATGCACGGCCAAAGAACCCTCAAGATATCCGTAAGATTTGTGAGACTCACCGCTGAAGTTTTTCATGCAAAATGAAGGGGAATTTGTGGATGTAATTTAGATAACAGGGCTATCCACGTTAAGCAATAGACAAGTGTCTTGGCTTGAGTTTGAGAGGTATCCGGACCTAGATTGATTAAAGAAGTAGTGGGAAAACCTACTGGAAAATGCTCTTGCAGTTGTACCTACCATGGCAAAGTGTTACCTTAGCAGTTAGATGCATTGTATGTTTTTACTCTGCCGAGTACAGGAGAACTATCATTCCAGACAGCAGGCAATGGACGTATGACCTAATATTTAGGCACTTTCTTATAACCATTTTTAACTTTGAAGAGCAATAAGTATTCTGAGTGTACGTCTGTAGCCTTAGTTATCTAGCACACAAAGTGCCTGCGCTGTATTATATTGTCATCTGTGGCCTGTCCGGCTGTACCGTATTTTTCCACATTATCTCATAACTGGCACAATTTTCGAAAACAAATAGTGAATGAAAAAGCTGTTTTGATTTTCTCTACAAGTCCTGTCTGAAACATTTTTCATTCTAAGAGACTCCAGCAACATACCATACATGTACATAGGTGTCAATGTGCGGTAGCCTTTGTTATTGTGAGATTTTAATGGAACTTGTATTTCCTCTACGGAGTTTCTAACGACACTCAAATATAAAATTTCGTGAAAATCCCTTCAGTGGAAGCAGAGTTGTTACATGCGTACAGACAGACAAACGGAAGGACAGACATGACGAAGCTAGTAGTCGATTTTCGTAATCATGCGAACGCGTCTGAAAACAGTAACACAAAATAAGGTTTGCATCTCGTACGTTTGGAGCTAATGATTATTAAAAATCATACTGTGCATTTTATCATTTCAGGTAATGGGGAAGTCTCCATTAAAATGTTGTCGGAAGTTACGCCATTTATTAAAATTAAAAAAAAAACTTTATTTTGAAACAGCGTAACCCTGTTATTTTTACGCCCGCATAGGCCAGCAGGTAGATAAGTACGGCAAAGTTTCTTATGAAACGCTGAAATCTCTCTCTATTTAGGGTCTATGACCTACCACCAGCAGCAGCAGCACACCCGCCTCTTTGCGGTTTTAAAATCTATCTGGCAAAGGTCTTCCACGACAATGGTTACAGAATTCTAATGATTTCTTGTTTTTGCTATACGTCAAGCTCGAGTGGTTTGCATTTCTGTTTTGTACTCCGTAATTATTGGGTAGAATTTGCTGTCCTGATCATCCTGCTTGAACGTCTTTTGTGATTTCGTAGTATATCCGTAAAAATACCTGCAATAGTACCTTAATATAATAAACTGCATTTCATAGTATATCCGTAAAAATACCTGCAATAGTACCTTAATATAATAAACTGCATTTCATAGTATATCCGTAAAAATACCTGCAATAGTACCTCAATATAATAAACTGCATTTATCTATATCGAAATTTATCATTCGTAGTCATCTTTACATTGTCATTTCACGTCTGAAGTTGATACAGCACTATTAAATAATCTATAACATCGATATCGTTGCTATTTTTCGTGTGTATTACCACATCTTCTTATATTTGCTGACTCGTACCAATGCAGAAGAATGAATAAATCTAAGTTAATTATTTTTACAGACCTTAAGGCTGATTTTATGTTAAATTATCCTGCAGTACATTAGGCACTTTTTGGTAACATTAACAACATAATGGCGCGTCGACGAGCAATTATTCCTTGAGCGGGATTCATAGTCGACCCTCGATGCTTGGTTTGCAGCCTTATATAACCGTGAGAATAGGGCACTAGGCTTTCGCTTATTTTAAAAAAGTTAAACGCTAAATTTTTTCATATGCTTCTTTCGATGAAAGCGTATTTTACACTGAGGAAACCCCTTCGGCGCTAGACGGAGCTGCTTTATCGTATACACAATCTGACACTTTTACATCTAAGAAAAAGTCTGCACGAAATTGCCAAGGACCAAATGCGGTCTGCAAGAGATACTCACATCGGAATGGAACATCGGCCGTCCAGGTCATAACCAACCATTCAAGCTTATTATTTTATTTACTGGAATCTCATGAGAGCTATATAAGGAAAAGAAGTCCCTATGCTTAATAGAGCTCCACACTGTGAAAGCTTACGTGGGAGTGGAAGCATAGCACAACGAATTCTTAACGTCAGCGTGGAAGATTTGAGCTTCACGCAGTGGCCACTTTCCTTCCGGCGTGGAGGCCGCTGGTGCTGACTTAGTAGGGGGTGGGTTCCGGAGACGGTCTGAAGATTCAGATAAGACAAACATTTCTTGGGTTTCTCGGTATCCAGTCCTCAGCTTAGTTAATATACTGACTCGGCTATCCTGACCTAAAATAATTATTTTCTCAACGTCCTTAGGCCTTTTTGTAATTGATTTTACCTTTTTTTTTATGCGTATTGGACCGTGCATCATCTTGATATTTGAATAAAGGTGATGTGGTATCCGAGTGCAGGCTGAACCACCACGCAGCACGCCTCAAGTCAGCCTACACAACGCAACAAGTAGTCGCAAGCTCCTGAAGATGGACGTATTAACGTCTGAAACATGTTGAGCAGTAGATAATAAAGCAAGTGTCATCTAGCTGGTCTACCTTTATTCAAAGATTTTACCTTTGTCTAATTTATATACATTTTTAACGTAAAATGGGGAGATCTTCGACTTAAGATTTTTATTTTCTGTATACATTAATGTTCTTGTATCAAAGCCTGATGATTACCCGAGTCTAGGGTCGAAACTTGGTGCCATCTAATGAAATTTTTCGCAAAGTGTGTGTTGGTTGTGAGAGAGAATATTGATAGATATTGTAAAGATTATGTGTTGACAGAGATGAGAAATGAATATACCTCGAACTGAAAACATTGACAGACTAATTGGAAGTCGTAACTGTGGAAGGCATTACAATAGTCAAACGGAACTTCAAGAAGTATTGTCTGACGTGAACCTATGGATTGTATTAAAAATGGCTCAGGTTGGATCCTATGACCGGTATCTATGAATACTGTAATGAATCGATCTGTATATGAGAAAGGAAAACTTTAACAGCGCAGGAACCATCTGCTTGTCGAGAAGGTCTCTGCTCCATGGCTTTTGGGTTACCGCAAACGAAGCGTACCTCTTAGCGGTGAAACATCAGAGGGGTCTGTTGTTACCTGTCAATCGCCCGCTCCAGCGGTTTCACATCTGAATGGTTCGCATCATTTCCGCAAGTTGTCTTTCACTGAATACGGAAACCATGACTACGTTTCCCTTGTGGCGTGAAATTGTACAAGAATTTTAAGAACAAATTGTGTCTTGCATTGCGTTCCTCTGCTACATGCACTCACCACTTCTTGCCACAAGGTCTGGTCATTATTTGTTACCTTAAAGTCGTGTGGTAGGTCAGTGCCTGCTGTGAGAGTGCCTGGGTCGTATCCGAACGGAAATTCTAAACAACGCGGTACAGTACGCACATACTTTACAGCTGATTTGTTTACTGCTACTTGACTCACGGTACTTAATATTTATTTATATATATTTTTATTTTTATTTATTTATTTATAAGGTAACTAACAATAGTAAAAGCACAGGTCAGAATCCTTCCTCGAGAAACTACAAAGGCAACAATATAAGGTATTAGGTATTAATTAACAAAACTACCTCAAACAGAACTATATTTTTTGTGTAAATATTTAGTCACAAGAGAAAATTTACCAGTAGTTACATGCAAATATAAAACGAAGTAAAATGGGTTATTATTATTATAAACGCAGTGCATGTCTATTGAATGACGTTAAAACTTAACTTCCTGGAGCTATTGTAATAAAGGCCTCCCATTGTGCTTGTAACGACAACGACCTTCTTGGGCCCAAAAAACACTTTTCAAGTCCTAACAACAGGAACTTAAACAAATATAGTTGTGAATCTGATGTTTATTGGACCGTGCTTTATTTTGATAACTGAAGACTCAAAAAACCAACTAGATGCCACTTGATATTTTATTGTATTTCTTATAGGCTCAACATGTTTCGAGCATTAATATGCCCATCATCAGGAGCTGGCGACTATGATGTTGTTTACCACATTGCTCGTGCCTGTAACCCGGACACTACTCCAGCCAAACTGCACCTAACCTCCAACTTACAGCAAACCAAAAACGACATGAGCAATGTGGTAAACAACATCATAGTCGCGAGCTCTTGATGATGGGCATATTAATGCTCGAAACATGTTGAGCCATTAAGAAATACAATAAAATATCAAGTGACATCTAGTTGGTTTTTTGATTCTTCAAATATAGTTGTGTTTGACGGCAGTCTTTTAAGTGATGTTTGAAATATAATGAAACATCCTTTGTTAAGATAAATATTATAACAATAAAACATAAAGTTAAGTTTATTTGTATTGCCTTGCCACGTACCCTCGAATATTTTCTCGTCGTTTCTTTTTTTCCTATTGTTACCGTGACCCACATAGTTCAAAACGATAAATTTAATTTGCTTTTTCGTGAATATTTTTCAGCCTAGTGTGTAATAGTTTTAAACCTCTAGTGTTGTAACATCAGAGCAAATTTTTATTGACAAAATTCCTGAAGCTTCACCACTAACCTGGGATCGACTCGGCCTCTAACAGAAATGAGTACCGAGGACATTTCCTTGGGGGTAAAGGAGGCCGGTGCCTAGGGCTGACAACCTTATCACATTCACGTGCCGATTGTCTGGAAATCTGGAAGCCTCAGCCTCCTGGAACCCTGAAGTATGTCCAGGTTTCTATAGGCGTGTCTTTACCTTTTAATGAAGTTATATTAAAAACCGAAAACCACGGTCGATTATTTAGCACAGGACACGTCGAAAATTCAAGTCTCCCTGAATAAGGGCCTTCGTAAAAATCCTCAATCCGGACAGTCAAGAGTTCGAACAAAAGTTTTATAAGCTGGAACATTAAGGCTACATTAATGCATGCTACAGCCACTTCCTATCATAAAGTTATCGTATCATTTTATTGTAAACTTTTCATATGACGCTTAGGTCCTTTAGACGTGAGAAAATATCATTAAAGTAGGTCACAATATTTGAAAGCAATACTGTTTTTATTACCGCTAGCTTGTATCAGCATCGGTTATGCAGTTATTTTTAAAGTGCGTCTGTTTTGTTTTATTTAGTTTCATCTCTAAAGGAACGTGTCAGATTTAATTGTCCTGGTATCCCACTAATTTTCTACGTATTCTTCGCCACAGCTGAGGTAATTATCACGTAGGGCGACAAGCTTCTATATTTCATTTTAACTCGGTTCCTTTCCTGAGTTATCAGCCATCGTAACACAACTGTTTCCGACTGGCGATAACATCTAACTACATAGCTGCCAAGACTTTGTTTCAGCTCTGGAAACAGGTGATAATCACTCGGAGGCCAGTTCACTGGTATCATCAAAATCAGTGTGGGTCATTTAATTAAGAAATTATATGCGATACAAAATCATTTTTGGTTTCCTATTATATTTTATGTATGGGCCGGTTAGCTCAGTCGGTTATAGTGACTGACTACGGATTGGACGGTCCGGGATCGAATCCCGGTGGGTACGAGATTTTCAGCCCGTCCAGACCGGCTCTGGGGCCCACTCAGCCTTCTGTACAGTGGGTACCGGGTCTTTCCCGGGGGTAA
>Ga0136643_10013367_pt1 | contig 12276 bp, 10 predicted proteins | sample TergutLab28metaG_FD_96883 | JGI IMG/M metagenome (GOLD analysis project Ga0136643, IMG submission 96883) | Labiotermes labralis P1 segment gut microbial communities from Petit-Saut dam, French Guiana - Lab288 P1 (version 3) (version 3) | ecosystem: Host-associated > Arthropoda: Insects >...
ACATTCCTCTTTCTATTATTTCTCAATTCCAGAATGACGCTGATGTCATTATGTTATCCTTTGCTTATAGCTTAGATAATTTGACACTAGAAGACGCAATTGGTGAATGGGGGAGGACAGGAGAACTAAGCAACTAACTAGGCACCAACTAACTAACTAACTAATTCCATGGAGCAGAGTCCTTCCTCAGAAGCTAAAAGGTCCTGAATTAGTCAAGGAATGCCCCGCATTTTATGGAACCCGAAGGCTCGTTACCGCATTCAAAAACGCCCGTCACCTGTCCCTATCCTAAACCACAGCAAACCAGTCAATGCCTCCCCATTCCAAATACTGAAGATCCATTGTAATATTATCCTCCTACCTAAGCCTCGGTCCTCCAAATGGCCTCCTTCCATCAGGTCTCTCCACAAAAACCCTATATGTACCTCTCTTGTCCCCCTGTACGTTCCACATGCCCCGCCCACCTCATTATTCTTAATTTGATCAGCCGAATAATATTAGGCTACAAATTAGGCGCCACCGTACAAAAATGAGTCGCCTGGGACTTGTGCACACCTGCAACTGTCTCATAAGGGTTATAAACCCCAGCATACATGTACTAGCTTGCAGCAGGGCATCAATATATGGTCAGACGATGTGAAGAAGTTAATCGCACTGATTGACAGAGAGGCGTAAGTGTACTGTGTCAAAGTGCGGAGGCAGCAGCCACTCAACTGGAAATGCCTGTGGCTGCGGGTACTTCATCCGTACCGCGCATCACCTCCAACAGATGCGGTCACTTTAAGCACATGCCGGCGTTTCGAAGAGTAGTTCTTATCCCACACGCAAGAACATGTTCCTTATGCAGGTGTCTGTTAACATATTCACTAAACCTATCAGTTCCGTGGTGTGTAATAAATCCTAAGGTTTAATTACGTCACATTCGTGTGCTTCACATTTGCTATCACAAGGTGAGGCACTGGGAACCGAGTGATGGCAGTATAAGCATTACATCCGGTGTAGAGGCAATGCCAGCACATAAACCACGAAGTTCGATTCATGGCGGTGAAATACTACGTACAGATAAAAGTCCTGCATGGAAAAAGGAAGCCTACTATGCTTCAAATGTTTCAATCTAACTACTGACACCACAGGAGCAAGTTAATAATTAAACTAGTTAATAATTCATTTCTGTGCACTCTCGCTTGGTATTCGGTATAGCCTGGATTCTAATATGATTACCAGCTATCCTGACCGAGGTTATTCGTGATTAATGAATAGGTTCACCGTCAAATATCTATATTTATATTATATTATATTATACTACATTATATTATATTATCTATCAATAATATGTTAACAATGAGATAAATGTTTCGGCTCAGCCATCACCACGCTTTATATAAAAATATAAAAGGAAGGAACGTATGTTACAACTACGTATGTGTATTCATTGTGCGATCTCGGTTGATTCACCAACGCTAATTGCATTTCGACTGTTGTTTGTTGTAGCTAAAACATTTTTATTTATTAATTGTACCAGTAAGCTATGAGACATTAAAAACAAAATAATAATTTTAAAATAGTAATGCACAGAAATATTAAACTGTTCTACGATGCTATTCTGTAACTGTCCAGGTTATTCGTGATTTTATTCTGTCTACCCACACAAACGACGGGACAATACGTCACACTGAGCCACGACCACTTACAGTCACATCCTTTCAATTACCTAGTCAGTTATCACACTACCATTCGACGATACTGACCTGAGCTACTGACAATTGTGTTACGTAAATCAATAAATAAATACATAAAACTTCCGCGCACCGTTGTCATTGGTCATTATCAGACTTGATCAAATAAATTTCAGCTCTGGCAATAAAATATGAAAACAAACATAACAGATTTATATTGTGCTCTTGGACAGGGGTGCACACATTTTCCACAAATCTAGAAGCCACCTCAAAATTACAAGCGCCAGGAGGGTGACATGATGCAAATTTCATACTGAGGACCAACACATATTGGGCACCACTGTGCAACATCTAGTCGCCATGGCGACCGTGCACCCGAGATTATTGTACTCCTGTAGTATGGGTTAGGACACCGTGAATTCTGGCAGGTTGATCACCAACATTTCCAAGGATGTACTTCTCCATTTTTTTCTGTACGAAACTAGACAAGACTATTATAGTGTCAGAACGCAGAAGATAATAGTATGGCTGTATACAGATGGACGGGAAAGACTACCGCCATCTCTGCCTGCTTTCAATTCGATAACGTTGTAGGAACAACAGACAATACTGTTCGCTGCCTGTGTTTATTTAACTTGGTTTGTAACAGCTTCACGGGAGTCTGCCACAGAACTGAAACACTTGCTAACTTGAGCGCACCGCACAGTTCCGTATCTCCAGTTATACCTACAACGTTCAATGTCGTAGGCCTAGACGGAAATGAAGAGGGAGTGAAAGTGGCTGCGTATGATACAGGAGCTGCGGGCAAGCCGAGAATTGTCGGATCCTTTATAACTGAGTTTCCGTTCCGCTTTGCCATCGAGCGGACGTGCATCAGAGTCCAGAGATTTTCAATAAGAAAAGTGTATCTTCATTCAATTTAATTTTGCAACCAAAGGAAAGAGTGTGCTTCATCTGCTTAATTACCAAGGGCCCTGGCTCCATCTGCACAGACAATTTCGACACTCTCTTTCGGTGTTAGGAACTTGCCGCAAATTAGCCGCCACGGGTTTTAAAATAGAAAAAGCAGGAAGCATAAATAACCTAGCATCTGCATATGTTTGCAGTACTAAATGAGCCGAAATTACTGACTCATATATCTCGTATAGTGCAGAGGATATCTGCGTGGTTGCCGGTTTGCATCTACATATAATTATACAGGGTTATTCAAAATAAATGTCGGGGTTTTAACAACTTGTCATACACAATACACTTGTTATAGGAGTATATGTGGTTTTTTCATTTCATAGAACAACACTCCAAGTTTATGTTACATACCTTACAGGTGCCCTATATGTGCACCCTTTGTGATTCTACAAACATCAACACGATAACCGAGTTCGTTCCAGACTGTTTGTAGCATGTCAGCGATGATGGCTTCAATGGCGGTTCTGATTCATACCTTCAGTTCCGGGATACACACGCACCCTGTTTCTCGAAACTGTGCACACCACCTTTGAATGGAGTTGTCAGATGGTGGTTGTTTCCCGAATTTGGTGCGGAACTGCCTCTGGACAATTGTACCCCGACAATCATTTTGAATAACCCTGTACATAAAGCTTCTGTGTTGTCATGCTTCTCCTTAGACCTGTCACCGACTCAGCAAAGTTTTCCCGCATCCGTCCATATCTCATGTTAATGTAAATCCACTGGCTAAAAATTCCATGGCGAAGGGGTCTTCTTCAGCAGCCAAAACTCAGCATTCCAGTCATTCCCCGCTGTTAAGAAACGCCGAGTGCATTACCGAGTTCGCAAGATCCCGCCAGTGTATCCTATCTTAATCAATTACACACCCTCACACCCTATCGTCTTAACCCTTTAAACGCCGGATTAAATCCCATCCGCCATTTGCTGGCATTACTAGGAGCTCACCATATTCTCTATGTTGGCAGGATAAGGGTTACAATCCATTTTGATATTACATCCAAATCTACGTTCTGGTTTACCAAGTAGCCTCTCGTCTTCCAGGTTTATGACTATGCTACATGCCCCGCCCATCTTATCCTGCATAACTTTGTTACTCTAATAATAATCATGCTTAGGATTATGTGTATTATACGTATTGCATATGTAAAATTCATCCAATCCTAAGTCTAATAATAATGTTTGATAAAGAATACAAACTTTTAAATTCTTCTTTACACTGTTCTTCACCACCTTCCAACTACATTCTTCCTACGTTCCTCAAAACACCCCAACGCCCCCTTTCTACCTCACCTCGTATTTCCTGAATATGACAGGCGACGGTCCATTAACACACAATTCAACCGGGAAAATTCAATCACTTAAACATGATCTCTACATTTCTAGACAATATCCAGGGAGACAAAGGTTCTCAACTGAATTACAACAAGCATTCCTTTAATTAACCTGCTGTTAAGCCCTTCATGAATAATATCAATCTACGAAGGAGGAAAGTCACTTGAACAACCTATCGAATTGTGTTTCGCTGTAAAGGGAAGAAGACTGGCGTCACAATAATTCAAATGATATTGATTAAACTGCTTAAGTCTACAGCAGTACAACAGAGTTGACGTTTAATCAGGTCACTATTTGGATAAGGGAAATAAGAAAGCAGCAAGGACATATTTTAAACAAATACAGGCAAATCATATCGTATTCTACAAGAAATGTAGTTAAAGATGTTTCTATTCGATGGGTTTATCGACCTGGGAAGGACTAAGTGATGATGGAGATAAAAATAAAAACTCGAAGAACCTAAATACAGTCAGTGAAGTACTGAATAATAGAACAAAGCCAGAAAAGGAAAAACTACACGACAGTCATCAGAAATATAATACAAAATAATACAATGAATGTCACAGAACATGAAGTAATAGCAGATTACAAAACGCGGCATTCTGTAGTTAGGAGACGGCGAAGAAAAGTTAACATAGCGTAACGAAAATGTTTTTTTTTTACTCAAGGACTGATTTAACAGGAAATGCAATACGAAGACTTCAGTACATTATGTCTTGCGATTAGTCCTGTGCATAAGCAAACCTCACCGAAAGATATAACTGTCAAGCCAAGGAGTACTAAATTTAGCATTCCTTGCATGATACTGAATCACATACAAACTCTATTCTCAAGCACTTTCAATCAATGTTCCGGTACCAGAATCTGAATTCATAAAGCCATTAATACAAGAAGAATCTTTTGTCTTCCAATTTGCCATTCAAAAATTTAAATGTTAAGATTTAGAGAACTATAATTGTGCCTGTTGTTTTGTATGGGTGTGAAACATGGTCGCTCACACTGAGGGAGGAATGTTGGCTGGGAGTGTTAGAGAATAGGGTGTTGAGGAGGATATTTGGGCCTAAGAGGGGCAAGGTAACAAGGGAGTGGAGGAAACTATATAATGAGGAGCTTAATGATCTGTAATCCACCCCCAATAATGTTCGGGTGATCAAACCGAAAAGAATGAGGTGGGCGGGGAATGTAGCACGTATGGGAGACAGGAGAGGCGTCTACAGGGTTTTGGTGGGGAAACCTGAGCGAAAAGAGACCACTTGGAAGACCCATGCGTAGACGGGAGGTTAATATTAAGATATATATTCAGGAAGAGGGATGTGGGGGCATGCATTGGATCTAGCTTGCTCATGATATGGACAGGTGGCGCGCACGTGTGAATGCGGTATTGAAACTTCGGGTTCCATAAAATGCAAGGAATTTCTTGACTGTCTGAGAACCGGTTAGCTCTCCAAGAATGACTCTGCTCTATGGCGTAAGTAAGTAAGTAATTATGTAAGTAATAGAAGCATGAGATTCCAACAGGAACATTACGCCCAATTCCGTATTTCACACAATTCTAGTTCCACATATCTATCAGCACCAACACTGCAGTTCCACATATCTATGAGCACCAACACTGCAGTTCCACATATCTATCAGCACCAACACTGCAGTTCCACATATCTATCAGTACCAACACTGCGGTTCCACATATCTATCAGTGCCAACACTGCAGTTCCACATATCTATCAGTACGAACACTGCAGTTCCACATATCTATCAGTACCAACACTGCAGTTCCACATATCTATCAGTGCCAACACTGCAGTTCCACATATCTATCAGTACCAACACTGCAGTTCCACATATCTATCAGTACCAACACTCCAGTTCCACATATCTATCAGTAACAACACTGCAGTCCCACATATCTATCAGTACCAACACTGCAGTTCCACATATCTATCAGTACCAACACTGCAGTTCCACATATCTATCAGTAACAACACTGCAGTTCCACATATCTATCAGTATCAACACTGCAGTTCCACATATCTATCAGTAACAACACTGCAGTCCCACATATCTATCAGTACCAACACTGCAGTTCCACTTAATTTTACTCCATTCTTGTGAAGAACTTAACGCTCCAGTAACAATTCCCTGTAACTCAAATTCGTCACACATAACCTCATATATAGGCCAAGTCTTCATATTTGCAGTACTTAACTCATTTCCTAACAACAGATAAGAAACTACTTTAAACCAGACGATTTTGACAACATAAATAAGAAATGAAAGTCAAGCAGACCTGCAATAACATTAATAAGCATCAAAAAGCGTTGGTGTTCAGTTTTTTATCTCCCTTCATAACTTTCACGATAACAGATACAAAGGGGCACACGTTTCAAAACTTGGATTTACCGTAAATCGAGACGCTAGGCGCCTGTGCATGAGCAACAGCGACACCGGTGCAAGTGATCAGAGTAAAGATTGTGTTAATTGCCTTCTGTCACGACTAACTCAACTGTAGTTAATAAGGAAATTTAGACAGTTCTTGGGAATTAGGTTGAGGTAGATTTCGAGTGCTGTGCACGCGATAAGCACTCCACAACAGTGCCGTACTATACCATTAATTTATGGATCGTTAAATTTTAATTTCCAGGAAAGGGGGGCTTCTTCATTTACACTGAGATCGCTTCAGGCTGCTCCTAACACCGACCCATGATTGATACACCACCTTGCTGCAGCTACGTTAAGGAGATTATTCTGAACGAGTTGCAACAGCAAAGAAAATACTGACTAGGTTACCGTCTTACACAGGGTGCTGCACTTCAATACAGGTAAGTGGACAAATTTACAGAATCACTGTTGGCGTGATACACTTCTTAGTTACGTTCTAATGCCAGGCATGTTAGCAGCAGGCGCCACACTGGTCGACGTGCTTCAGCATTCCAGGTATTAGTCTCACAAATTGGTTTCTTGTTATCAGCCCACAGCAGCCGAAACATTTAGTGGGTACTGAAGAATAAAAACCAACTAGATGCCACTTATTATTTTAATGTACTTTTTATAGACTCAGTCGCGCTTTAGCCTACAGCCCGGACACTACTCCAGCTTAACAGCACCTAATCTCCAACCTACAGCAAACCAAGAACGAAACGACAAATGTGGTAATCAACATTATAGTCGCGAGCCCCTGATGATGGGCATAGTAGTGCCCGAAACATGTTGAGCCTATAAGAGAGACAATAAAATAATAAATGGCAACTAGTTGGTTTTTATTCTTCAGTTATCACAATGATGCACGGTCCAACAAACATCAAATGTAGTGGGTATGTATACCAGTCAGGTATACAGCAGAACGTGTAAGGATTAAAGTTTTCTGTTATGTTCAGCCGTTCCTAGTGGCAAATAGATGTTTCGAAGGATCGTAATCTTCATTTTCAAGGCCACGCATTCCAAGAATGCCCTGAAGAAGGACGTGCTACGAACCTCCTAAACGTCGCAGTCGACAATGCCTAACATCCCCGAAAACCTGAATCTACATCAACGATGCTATAAGAACCTGAAATCTTGGAAGGAACTTCTAGAGTTAACGAATTTATCAAGAACACCAGGATCCAACACTTAAAATGATTAACGCTTCTCGTTTACACACTGAATAACTCTGCGCTGTCGTCACGTTTCCGCAGGAGCTGCAGGAAGACAGATAAATCTACGTGACAAAAAATACAAGCAGAATCGTCAAAAATGCCGTCACATTTATATAAAGTATACAAAATTTCTGGTAAACATTAATACTGAAGATAAACGTACGTATTTCGGCGAAACAGTTCCATTATTTTTCCGGCGATGTAACAGGGATATAGCACATAGACCCTTTGCCAGGAACAACTAACCAAAGCAACGGCAATATCTGTTCCAATATACAGTTTCCGGTCCAAGTATACAAACTCTGTAAACACATTACTCTGTCCATAGGCATATATTTTACCCACCTTGATTATTTTGCAAGCGTTTCCATCGAGGCTGAAGTAATTTTTAATCAAGTGTTTAAACAGTAAACATAAACCAATCAATCAGAGCCACTGATTGTATTATGAGGTACCTGAGGGCGGTTGAGCAATTCTGATTGGATCGAAGTCATCCCGATGTGTTATGAAGTATTAAAATAATAAAATAATATACGTCAAACACATCAATTTATTATACAAGTTGGCTACATGTTTCGACCCTATAGGGTCATCATCAGGCCTTATTATTGAATCATGGCATTAAACGCTGCGTACTTTATCCCAAACATTGTAAACATTAATTGGGATCCCAATAATGTACGCATCGTTTAAATGCCATGATTCAATAATAAGGTCTGATGATGACCCTATAGTGGTCGAAACATGTACAATAAATTGATGTGTTTCACGTATATTGTTTTATTATTTTAATTCTGATTGGGTCGCACATACGTGCGGCCTAAACTTATATGTAAAAACGAAGCAATAAACAAAAGAAGCACTGAATGTTAAAAAAGAGCGCAATCGAAATCAGCTGGTTAGAAATACTAAACTGTAGGCGAATGGGGACTACCGGATTTCATGCTACGATAAAATTGATCATTTCGTTTAAAAAATTGTGCTAAAGTAATATTTTATTCAACGAAGGCGAAATTCGTGTATTTAAATCTTACATGAAGTCGTGTGTATGTGCGTGCGTGCGTGTGTGTCCATGTGTGTATGTGTATGTGTGTGTATGCGTGTGTATGTATGTCTGTGTATGTGTGTGTGCTTGTGTGTGTATGTGTGTGTGCATGTGTGGATATGTATGTGTGTATGTGGGTGTATGTGCGTGCGTGTGTGTGTGCATGTGTGTGTATGTGTGTGTATTGTGTGCATGTGTGTATGTGTGTGTGTGTGCATGTGTGTGTATGTGTGTGCATGTGTGTGTGTATTGTGTGCATGTGTGTATGTGTGTGTGTATGCGTGTATGTATGTGTATGTGTGTGTGTACGCGTGTGTATGTATGTGTATGTATGTCTGTGTATGTGTGTGTGCATGTATGTGTGTGTGTGTGTGTATGCGCGCGCGCAGAGCGTCTAGTGGGTGAGAAAGATAAATCTCGAGGCCTATTCACAATCTTCCCAGAACGGAAACGTATCATTCATATCATTTATATTCCAACTGCCCACAAATCAACGCAAATCGAAAATAAAATGATTCACAAAGACGTGTTTACAAACAAAAACAGCGGTATAAGCAAACCTTTAACAAGACACGCATAAGGACAGTTCATATATTTTAGTTACTCCAGCTACAAAAATCAATTCGAAACAAAAATGTCAAAGCAACTGGCATTTAATATGGATGGCGGTTCATAATGTAATGTTTCAAAATTGGCTACAACGGAGATACTGAAACCGGAAAGTGTATCAACTACCTGGAAACACGCGCGCGCGCGTGTGTATTTACACACACACACACACACACACACACACATATATATATATACGCGCATTATAACTTTGTCTCTTTCTTTACTTATCATCTTTATGGTTTTATTTACTTCCCCTTTCGTTAAGGGCGTGTTTTCTGGAAGTGTGTTTAACAATAATGCAAGGGTGTAAGTGCATAGGCCTACTGTTCAACAGGTGCGTTGAGACAGGAACAATTCCGAAATACGTGTCAATATCCACGCTCTTCAGACACTTACCAAAAGACGTTCCTGACGTGAGAAAAAAAAAGTCTGTAAATGACACGACCATATCACTCTGTGTGAATAATTCTCGTCACTGAACCGAACAATTAACGCTACAGTGAACGCACACACACAACTGCTCGCTGTAATTTTTTATATCAGAAGCTACCCTACGGCGTTATAATTACATACGACACCCCATGGCATTGAAACTCAGTTCGTATATGATTCTGACGTTTAGATGACCGTGCATCGTGATAAATTCTTATAATAAAACCAATTAGATGCACTAATTTCTCAAATTTAATTTTGGAATAAAATTCTACGTGTTTCGGACAGTTCCTCTGTCCATCATCAGGAGTTTTCACTGTACACACAGCAATGGTATATGTCATACAGGTTTGCTGACAGCTTGCGAGCAGGATCACGCTATGTGTACAGTGAAAAACTCCTGATGATGGACAGAGGAACAGTCCGAAACATGTAGAGTTTTATTCCAAAAATAAATTTGAGAAATTAGTGCATCTAATTCGTTTTATTTTAAGAATTCAGTTCGTATAATTGGGGCTTATACAGTGTCCGCTGACTACGGCCGTAGGCCGAAACTTGCTGGGTTGAATGACACAAATTACGATCATCCTATTGAAAAAGAGTAGAATTGGTCGGTATGTTATATATATGCCCATACGCGCACACACACACACACACACACACACACATATATATATATATATATATATATATATATATATATATTCAAGAGTACTTGTTAAGTCAGTACTATTTAGCGAATGACTGAAAACCAATGATGTAATGTCCACCGTTATGAAATATGAAAACAAAGCATTCACATAACTTGTTAAACACGTGCTTCCAAGTGGTATTGTAAGAGAGGACCACAATGAAGGACTAAAACAAATTTAATTCTCAACACAGTCTAAAAGAAATAAATACTTTCGTTTGATACTTCACAGGAAAGAATTGGTATGCTGCCACTTTGCTGTTTTTGTTTGTTTGTTTGTTGCGATAGAGCAATCTCGACGCGCAGGCAGGCACAGGCAAATCATACGGCTTACGGGAAAAAACTAACTGGCCATCAATCGTGCGTTTCATTATTCTGCACATTTGTTCGAAACATACTTAACTTGGCAAGTATTCGGGGAATCACACTCAAGACTCACGCAGACATACAGTCAGGTCTTCATAACAAGCGCCCTTAAATCTGTCCAGTCTAAGCACCCCCTTCTCCCCTAACAGCCACAATTTCTAATAAAATTCTGACATATTTAAATTCGATTAAAATTTGGTCAGCGATTCTCGAGGTGTTACATGCGTACAGGCAAGACGGACAGTGCGAATTTAACAGACGCTGCACAAGGAGGCCAAAGAGCCAACTCCTCAAAAACAAAACCAAAAAAAAAACACTCGTAAATTTTAATTTTTCTTGCTCAGATGCAATATTACGGTCTGTTAAATATAAGATATCAAAAAGAGATGAAAGTTAAGTACTGCCAAATTTGATGACTGCTGCCTCTATCTTGGTGATAACACGTTCCTCCGATACACCTGTGCATATCCACCAGACTGCACGGCGTTGCACCCAAGATGGAAGCAAAGAATACGCTGCAACAAGCACTTCCGGTCACGTGACAACGTTCAAAACTACTACCTCTTAAAACATTTCCTTCACTGCGGGAAGAGAGCAGGTTTATGTCACCAGCTCAGTCAGTGCAGGGCAAGGTTCTATTGCACACGGGCAATTGGAAAATCTCCAAACCCTGCGTCGGCCGCAAGACCAACATGTAACAGTAAAAGTCATAATTTTTCAGAGACATTTTACTATATAGTAAGCGTCTAAAAGACTAAAATTGCCATCAATAATTGTTAGTAAAAATTAATTTCGCAATTAAATATAATTTAATTTTTATAACTTATATTTTAAGAATGGCAGAACGTCAATGACATGCTTGTCTTGTTTCTTTGTTACGGATACTTTTTAAAGAAATACGAGAAATAGGTGTAGGCATCAGTCAATAACACAACAATACCTAAAAAGATGTTTAAAAAAGGATGATAGTAACTACATGTTTCGGCCTAATGCGGCCATCATCAGGTTTTCATCCCAAAGTATGGTGGTAGTGCTTTATTGGATTGGTATGGTTATGTCACGACGGTGAGATCTCAACATCTGTGATGTTTTTTATATGCTATTGTTAAGGGACACGGGGGAGGGGGTATCTGTGATGTGCGCTATCCTGGGGTGTGCAGCTGAAGTATGTCTGCTCGCTGCTGTCCTATGTGGGTCTCCAGCTATTGTTTGTCCATATCCGATGTCTACTGCTGGTGGGCTTTTGCTATGGGTTCTGTGGAGAGGAGAAAAACCAAAGAATAAGAGCTGATGTGGGTTAGTGTGTGTGGGTAGGTGACTGGTGTGACGAGTTGTAATTAAGTGGTAATTGAAGGAATGTACTTACGTGTGTGCTCTCTATCCTGTGCATCTGTGGTGATTTCTGTGTCCAGTCCGTTTCGTGTGTGCTTGTATTTGTCTTCCATCTAGGTGGTGTCGTATTTGGCGGTTAGGTGACCGGGTCCCAGACCTGTTTGGTAATTGTCGCTTGGCACTGTGATGGTA
>Ga0136643_10013369_pt1 | contig 12275 bp, 6 predicted proteins | sample TergutLab28metaG_FD_96883 | JGI IMG/M metagenome (GOLD analysis project Ga0136643, IMG submission 96883) | Labiotermes labralis P1 segment gut microbial communities from Petit-Saut dam, French Guiana - Lab288 P1 (version 3) (version 3) | ecosystem: Host-associated > Arthropoda: Insects >...
ATTTACTTGAGGGGGGGGGAGCGAAAAGTAATTTTTGTTCATACTTTTCACATTTACTGTCCGTTTTGGGTGAATTTCGGTGTACGGCATTTGCATATCATTCCGATGAGCGGCTGTGATTTTCGTGGAAATCGTTTGCAGTGAACCACGTCATTTTGACAGTAAAGAACGCCTTGGTAAATTCTGTACATTTCATCACGGGATAGGGCCATACAATTTTCAATATTATTTTTTCCCTTTATAAGTATTTTCTTGTTTTTGCGATGTGTTGCTTCCCGTAAACCGGGCTAAAGCTATGCTTTTGGCTGCTACTCCATATACACGGTACATGGTAACGCGGCTTGTAATGTTACTAAACTAACTTACGCCACTCATGCAAGGAAGGAACTTTATCATTCATCCCCACCGGCGCCCCTTCCCCCCCCCATTTCTCCTCTCCTTTGTATAGAGCTAGGGATTTTCATATTCGCAGAATTGCTATTTATGAAGCCCTGTTACGAACTTGGGAACGTCGCTTTATGTTCGCCTAATTGTGCGCCTGAATATCCAACTCCCGCGATACACGGATCGTAATTTATGCCAGACCGGATCATTTAAAAAGGAACCCTGAATCCTGTCTGGGGAATACAGTAGTAACACCAAACTGTGAACTGTAAATGAGGACATTTGGGCTTAGCTCCGCAGGGCGGTGTGTTTTGCAATGGTGTCAGATAGTTGAGACCGGGAATTTGATTTAACGTGGCGTCATATTGCACACCCCGGCTAATGAGCATTTGCAGGAACCTGTTTGATCAGCTTTACTGTGAATATGCTGTGTATTGTGTTGTGTTCTGTCTGTTTTCTGAATGCCCGTGGAGCGGGCGGACGGAATCATATTTTGTGTTATTTTTCCTGTTACAAGTTCAGAGAACTTCTGTATCGATTACAGAGGTCATCGGTTTGAATCTAGACTATAGACTGGTCGTACCGACATTCAGTTTTGATTTATTAAGCCCTTCGAATCACGCTGGCATGATAAGTTAATTGAACCTTAAAACAGGGGTGGACAAATCCTTGGCGCCGTTACGACTTCAGTTTGTACGTCGGCACCTAATGTTTTTTTGGGGCTTCACTATGGAAATTGCTCCCTGCCACCCTTCTGGCACCTAGAATCTTCAGGTGGCTCGTAGATTTTTGGAAAATTTATACACGTCTGCCTTCAAGTTTGAGAATCGGGGTTTTCATGACGGCAAATATAAATCTGGCAGTTCTGAAAGTTAACCACCGTGTAAGCTGGTCGGTAGATACCCACGTACCGTACATGTGGTGTTTTAACCCACTAAATATCAGTATGCAACTTATGTTAAAATGGGCCGCAGCCTTGAACTTCCAAATCCCTCCCGTTTTAGTGACCACTGAAATACACAGCTACATGCCTTTCGTCGATTAGTAAGTCTGGTAGCTTCGTAATTTTATAGAATAACCAATCCAGCAACTTGTGAAATCGTTGTGTAATTTGAACATTGGAGTTGGCCTTGCGATTTCCACGTGAGACGTTAAGAAAGAAAGGCTCATTGCTGCAGAGCAAACTTTGTGAATATAGAAATGTGCAGCTTACGGAAATGAGGCTAAGTGCTTGGGTATTTATTGTCCTTAAGCTTGAACAGGTGTTTTCTCTCACGGTCTTGCAACTGTGTGTGCGGTACACAGCAGTAGTTATGCATTCTGTTGGAATAATCTCATGAGCATAGTCATTTCATTATTTACACCGAATTGTAGTTTATACAAAGAGGTTACGTTTGCATTTTGAATGAAAACTTGGAAATGTGCGAATGTTTCTATATGCATTTACTTTCTTGTATTATTATGGCATCGTGATGTGCCAAGCTTGGAGGCGTAACTAGTCGCCGATTAAAACACGTATTCATGAAAGTGTGTTGGTTGTGATCGTAGACTTTTAGGTCTTTGCGAAAAGGTAATGTTGACAGCAAAGTAGCTGAAAAGAACATTGAGCCCGGACTGATGCGAGAGAACAAATCAAGGACGTTTGAGCGGACTGCTTTTACGAACATTTGATCGAGAAAGTTAATAACGAACTTCGTGATTTATGAAGGTTGCAGAGAATTGTCAGGATGCTGAAATCAGAAAGGGATGAGACGGGATGGACACGTTGATCGTAGAGTGGAGACAGAAAATAACATGCAGACTAACGCAAGGGTACCTTCTTAGAAAAGCAGGCGATACAACAGTGTTGAGATAGACAGTAAAGGAAACAGGTTGTTGGAACTAATTCAGGATCCTACCCAGTGGCGAGGTTGGTAAGAGGGCGTTGGATTTTAGGTTCTGCCAGCATTTATTTGATTTATAAAGTGCCTACTTTGTTCAGACTACCTCATTCTCGAGTTCGTACCGAACCTCTGCCTTCGTGTTTCGAACTCGCCAACTTCAATTCTATGCAGATGTGTTTTTCAGTAGCAAGTGGTAGGATGGTACCCTCAAGTGGACCTTAACCGCTTCCTTTCACCTGTTTACTAGTTTGTCACTGTCAGTAAGTTATATTTCCCGCCACTAGTTTGTCACTGTCAGTAAGTTATACTCCCCGCCATGTGATCTGTTTCTTCTTCCAGAACGTGTCTTTTTTTACGTTAAAACAGCAGAAGTTTTGATTAATACGTATCGTTGTTCCGTGGAAATAATAAACACTGTTTGGAGATTACAGTCAGCGCAAAATTATTACTAAATATAGTCGTTATTGTTTAGTTACATGTGCCTGTTTTTAGTGAACCATCGGCAGAGAAATAAGAATGTGTTTATGAGTTATTAGGATCATTACAGAGCCGAAACCCTTAACATTTAGGAATCTATATGCTCAACATGGCTGACAATAATTTATTGAGGCAAACAGCAGAGAGTTTTTGTATTCGAACTAAGTGAGTGTGTCCACTTTCTTTGGATGAAATTCGTTGCTTTGATAATGACAGTACTACTAGTTTGCATGTTATGTAGCATGTAAGTGTACACATTTTTGTAACAACTATAAATATTATCGATCACAACCAACACACACTTTACGAACAATTTTATGAGGTGGCAACTAGTTTCAACCCCCCAACTCCGGTCGTCGTCAGTCCATGATACAAGATATTATTTTTATACCAACAGGGATGTTTCATATAAAGGTTGTACACACTGTACTTGTTCAATTACAATAAATGTTATGTCCCGTCGACTTATTGTTGTGTCCCAGGATTTTTACAAAATTTGTCCTAACCCTTTTGCAACTGCCTTGTTATAATTGGGCTACAGTACATGCAGGCATCTGTAGATATACATACTGTGTATTTTACCGACCTATTGGAGGGGCAAGGTACATGAAACCGTATGACAACTGTCACGCAAGCCGCACGATCAGCGCAATTAGTAAAGCTCGACGTGTCTATAGCTTCGCATTGGCTCACACTGCTGTGTCACGTTGCTAAATTATGGTCATTATATGAGGTGTGAAGATAATTGGGCTGTTTTCTGTGGGTAAGTACCCTGAATCTATCCAAAAGTTACGGCACAGTAAAGGAGGAATTTTGTATAAGCCTGTGTAAGGTATAAGTCTCGCTAGTGGCTGCTGCTTTTAATAACATGATTTATTAAACCAAGACTGGAATAGCTAAGATACTCTTTAACTGCTAATTAATAAATATTGTAAAATATGTATTTTACTACGCAGACATGCACGTAATTATGCAGTGAAAAAATCACAGCTCTGTTTTTTTTTGGGGGGAGTATGTAGTGTAAATAAAACATACAAGTTTTTGACAGAGGTCATCCCGTTGTGTAGTAACAAATTTGTACAATGTATTATATTCCGTCAATACACAACGATGTATCAGTACAGTGATAGTATATACACTGTGTGACATAATGTGACCTGTGTGTATATATAATATCACTGTATTGATATATTGTTGTGTATTCCGTCAATACACAACAATGTATCAGTACAGTGATATTATATATACTGTGTGACATAATGTGACATGAGTGTATATATAATATCTCTGTACTGATATATTGTTGTGTATTCCGTCAATACAAAACAATATATCAGTACAGTGATATTATATATACTGTGTGACATAATGTGACCTGAGTGTATATATAATATCACTGTATTGATATATTGTTGTGTATTCCGTCAATACACAACAATATATCAGTACAGTGATATTATATATACTGTGTGACATAATGTGACCTGAGTATATATATAATATCACTGTACTGATATATTGTTGTGTATTGACGGAATATAATACATTATACAAACCACACAAGCTTCATATTATGTGCGTGTAAACTTGTACACGTGCCTTTTGATGATTAAATGATTGACCGTAACGTGTAGGAGAATATATAAATATCTGATACAGTGAATGTTTGTGCTTCGATGGTCTATGGTTAAATGTTGTTGAATGTTAACAATTATCCATAATGAAAATTACCAAAGATATCGAGTCTGGATTGCAAGTTACAGTAAATGTGTTGTGCTGCTACACAATATGCTTTTCGCATGGGAGGATTATTGCACTCATTTGTTTTCTGTGCTGCTTGTGCCACATCGCAATAAACCTACATGCAGTATATTCTAATTACCTACAGGTTAGCATATTAAACGGGATATTATTGCAATCATGCAGACTTTCACTGACCTGGGATTCTACGTACAATGGACCATAATTACAGTCTCCATGGTGACGTTATTAGTTGAATTATGACCTTGGCTAAGCGTAACCGCTTGCAGGATGTGATGGTAGCTGTGCATAGGCCTACTGAATGACGTAACGTTCAACTTTCGGTGTGTGTTCATACTGTCTCTGTATGGGCTTCATTCAGGTCTCAAAATAATCAGCAGAACATTTCGTAGACATTATTAGTACTATATAAATGATAGTGCGACTTTTCTTAGAGGTACAAGCCAAATGCTTGATGCTGTTTGAATGATCTTTTATAAACGAAGGTTATATAATTCACAATGTAACCCCAATAATAATAATAATAATAACAACAACAGTTTTTTAATTTTAGTTCACAGCAAATCCCCTAAATCAGTGGCAGTCTCCAGAAATCCAGCGAGGATCATAGGTAAATTGCTTGTGGCCTAGGTCGGGTCGCAGCAATCGGCTGTGGAAATTTCAAATGACGAAGGCAACAGTGACTACAGCGTGCATTGTATAAACGCACCTTTAGATTAATACTGGTTAAATTCATGAAAGATAATGTTCATTGAAGCAGTTACTTAGTGTATGGGAGGCTGTCAATGCAGAAATGTCTGTCGCAGTTGCACCGCCCATTGGAAGTTTATGTAGAAAGTCAGCCCCCCCCCTTTTGCCTTTTGGTTTCTTCAGGACAATGTGTATGGCTGTTCGTTCAGTGCTAGATCATCACAAAACGTATATACATCCAAACAGTTTGATTTTATGGTGGCATTGTCGAAAAGTAGCCATTACTGACATATGTGAAGTATTTAAAAGGTAAAGCAGTCCCGTTACAGGCCCAGAAGGGACCAGAGGGTTCCAGGAAGTTAAGGTTCCCAGATTTCGTGTTGGTGGTAGGTTGTCAGCCTTACGCACCGGCCGCCTCGTACTCATTTCTGTTAGAGGCTGAGTCGACCCCAGAGCCATAGTGCGATCGGAAGGATTTTATGTCAATGAAAAATCCACTGACATCAGCTGGGATCGAGCCAGCGACCTTCCGATTTTTAGCAAAGCACCTTAACCACTGTGCTACCGCGGTCCCCATATGAAGTGTATGCCAGTGTTCATTTTGTGTTTGCCGACTATATCATTACCAACTGTGAGGAAAATCCCTTAACCGCGGACGTCGGACAACTTCGGATACTGACAGTATTGCGAATATGTCAGCACAGTGTCGCTTATTACAGCCAGGGCTTAACTGTATTGCACTTTTCCCTGGACGGCTACGAGAGCACGTTTCCTACACTGTGTTGTCCACACCCGGGACCGGCTGATCCCAGTAGGCAAAATAGGCGGTCTCCTGGGGCGAAAGATTTTTTGGCAAAATATCAGGACGCAGGAATAAAGTGCTTTCTTCGTAAAGCTGATGGGCTTGAACGGTGCTTCACCTAGGGCGGTAAATGACTCTGAGCCGATCTTGACCACACTTACACAATATTTTCTTTCTGGGGGGAATATCGCCTGTTAAGTTCTTTAAAATATGCCATAAATTACGTTTAAATTAATTTGAATAAAGTGACGGGAAGCACGTTTTATGGGTAGCGCCGGATGCCTTCTGTTGCCGGTAGTAACGAATTTGCAATAAATAATTTCGTAGTAATACGTAGGAGCGTCAAAAATTTCCCGGAATTCGCTGGTATAATTTACAGGAATTGCTACTGTTAGTAAAGAAATGTACACTGACATCCGTCGTCACCTTAGGGTTACGGTCAGAAGAAAACGCCACGAAAAATGGAGAACCAACAGTTGGTTTGCCTTCACGGCAGTGCTCCAGCACAATCGCTGGGAAAAGTTTATATTTGCACAAGGGGATTTTTTGAAGGAAATGTAGCTTGAATGTTTGTGCTGTTTTCATTTTGTCAGAAACGATATTATTCTGGTAACATTGTGAAGCTACCAGGAAGGAAGTTCACGTCTTCAGGGATACGCTGCCGTGTCGATTAGTGAGCACTTACCAAGTAATACGGTGGCGTATCCCAGGAGACATATCCTCACCAACCGTGCCGTCAGAACGCCAAATACAGTATATGCTTTACCGATTTCTTAAAGTTTGTGTTAATTAAGCTTCAGATTGTTAGTATTTACCGAAGGGTTTGACGAGGTAATTTCGAAAATAAGGAAATGTAATGAAAAGAAATCCAACAAAATTTTAATTTGAACGAATATTGGCCTTCTAATAGTGCAGACTGGGTAAGGTGTCCATCCCCACCTTTTCACCTGAAGGGGGAAAAAAGACCCATTTTCATAAATATCGTGTCTTCGTTTGTGATTTTTGGAACACTAGATGGCAGACAAAGTCCAGACTCTCACTATTTATAAATGCAAAAACAAGAATCCATAACTCCTCTGGTTCTAATGCTACTGACTTCAACCTATACCACTACCGAGTAACAACTGTAACGTGCATCATGATCATGCTTGTATACTGCATAAGGGGAGTTCAGCATTTCAGACCAGCAGTCAGTCCGGTGCACGTATGCTAGACGAGTATATTGTACGGTCATCTGCCTCTTTCATTTCGTCTCCAAGAAGTAAAATATCTTTGGCCTATAAACATAAGTTTGTATTAGTATGTCATGTCCCTTCCAGTTCGCCACTGAATTTCCCGACGGTCTCTTGAGAGGTCGGATGGGCGGGGTTTAGGGAAGGTGGGAGCGGGTTTCAAGTCGTGGACGCCGAGTTGAAGACAAATGGGCTTCAGACTCCCATAAAATGAAGGATGATATTGAGCTACAAGACAATTTGTTTAGCTGTCAAGGGTTGGACCTGTGTCCTACCGGTGGACGACAAGAAAAGAAATGTCCCTTAGACATGGGAATTTCAGATGGATGTCGTATTAGAAGCAACACACATCAACATAACCAAACTGTCCCCCCATTCCACTGCACGTCTTTTCTTCGCTTTCGACATGTAAAATTCATTACCCTTCGCTTATGGATTCCGAACACTCTCTGACTTGTATACGTATTTATAGACGAGGCTTTGAAACCATTGTGGAACATATTTCCCTATCGTGCCACACTTTGAAGCATTCGCCTCATGAAAAATTCTCTCGAACTTGTGAGTTGGGAACAACATACAGATTTTCTTTGACCATAAATCTTCGAAAAATGTATATGTTTTGTTAACCGTTGCACATCCAGCCCAGAGTGTACTCGTTGTTTAGTTGTAGCGCCTTCGACATCAACCCTGTGTCATATTCGTTTTGCTCACCTTTTTAGTTCATCATCAAATACACTCATATGATATGCGCTACTGAACGTCCGACGTTTGTTCCCATATCCGGGAGTAAACTGAATAGGTGAAACTGAAGCTGACATTGAGATAGGCATGTTCCCATAACATGTGGTCATGTTCAACTTAAATAATTAATATTTGCAATAAAAGAATTTGTTGGAGATTGTGTAGTAAGACGTGATGGGATAGAGTTTGGTAGTTTTTAATGTTCACGAGGAATCTGTTTCTTCCGTCTTCGGGGTCGCATGACATCTCGGCTTTCGTACTTGTTCATGCTTTACAATGTGTCAGTCTCATATTCTGATATCGTTTTTATTTTCTTCCGTTTTCTATGTCGTTTTATATTCTTTTGAGTCTCTGTGTTCTGTCTTTCATGTTATTTTTTCTTCTTTATCTTCTTTATTGTCGTCTTACATTATTTTCTTTGTCTCATTTCTTAATCTCTTCATAATTTTAGGCCTGTGTTTCTACCTTCGTCATCCCTTTCTTTGTTTTGCTATCTACCTATTTCTCCTCCCCCCATCTATACCTGTCGGTCTTTATTCTTTTGAGTCTCTGTGTTCTGTCTTTCATGTTATTTTTCTCTTCTTTATCTTCTTTATTATCGTCTTCCGTTATTTTCTTCGTCTCATTTCTTAATCTCTTCATAATTTTAGGCCTGTGTTTCTACCTTCGTCATCCTTTTCTTTGTTTCGTTATCCACATACTTCTCCTCCCCTCATATATACATTTTGCTATCGGAATAGCCATTCTCTCTCTTTTCATTTTGGAATTGGTCCGGAGAATGAGAGCCGATTGGAAGGATTCAACTTCCAAAACGCGGACAAATATAGTCACATCGAGCGGCATATAAACCTGCGACTTCAGCATACAAAATTGCTTCATTTATTCTTATTTGCTTGCCATACTTCAATGCCACAGCCTGTCTGCCACACAATATTGATTGTTCATTACGCCTCTCCCATTGTTTTAGCGTTTTCCAAGTTCGTGACAGATAGCAGGAAGAGAGAAAATACTCATCAGGCAGGAATGGACCACTTTGGTTTCGTCCTGGAATGTGCGTGTTTATGCCTCAGTAATACACATTTCGAAAAGTGGAATTTGTCTGGCGTTCCTCGAAAATTATCTGAGTATATGCTTGCAATACTTACGGGCAGATTAAGTAACATAGGATATTTCACACAGTGCAACAACTAAACCAAACAGAACGTAGTCTCCATGTTTCTCTGAAGATGTAACAACTCTATCGAGTAGTTTTCGCTGAAACTACTGCATTGCTACACCGAACTACACTTCAAGTTTGTAGAATTAGTTCTAGTTTGGCCGGTCTGTTGAACACTTACTTTATATGAATCTTTTGTCAAGATTCATAATTTTGCTCAAAGACTGTCTACAGATCAGACGACTTAAACATCTAAAAGGTGGATTTGAATGATGTCTACTGCCTTTGTTTGAAACTCTTATTAGTGTCAAAATATTTAGGAAAATACAGGGCTAATGATATGTGATACCGTGCAGTGTGAATGGCTTTCCAAAACTAGTTTTTAGATTTGTTTCTGCGTTTTCGGCATCCTAATTCCAGAAGGCCAGCAGTGTTAATGTGCACGTGACATTGGTGTGATGGTAGACAGGAAGTGTGAATACCAACAAGCAGGCTAGGATGGCACAATGACGCAGTCCAGTTTTGTCTATAGGTACGGACACTTTGGAAGAACCTTTTATGATCATCTTAGGGTAGAAGAGCTGAGTTTGTTACCGGAAGTTTTAACTTTTTTCTTGAATTGTTTATAGTGTTGGAAGGGTCATGAATAATCGAACCTGTTAATCTTAGTTGAGGCATCCCCGTTGTGTATGTAACGATAAGGTAAGGATAATGTAGGTCGAACACAACTAGTTTATTAGCAGGGTGTTAATGAAACAACATGTTTCGGCCTATTCAGAGGCCATCATCAGGTTTACTGTATTGGCTCTAAGAGACATTATTATTTGTCTCTTAGAGCCAACATTGTAAACCTGATGATGGCCTCCAAGTAGACCGGAACATGTTGTTTCATTAACACCATGCTAATAAACAAGGTGTGTTCGACCTACATTATCCTTAACTTATCGCAGCTGTTGTTTGCGTATATGGGTTAAGCGTGTTCAGTATAAAAGCACACTACACCGTCACAATCTGAAATTTTTTATGCTGGATTTAATTGTCATGCTGTATTTCCAAACACTATACCACCTTCCTGTATTTCTTGGAGTTGTGCGGGCTGCATAGCTGGGTACCGACAAGGGGAGAGGAACGGAACATTAAGTTTTAGCAAGTAGAAGAAGAGGAAGAAGTATGAGAGGAATTTTTGTGTGTGCTTTCTCTTGCTTCGCGCGCCGTTTCTCTGTTGTTTTTGTTTCTTTTTGAAGGGGAGGGGGTGTAAGTAGGAAAAGAGGTTCTGTGGCGGGTGGAAGATTAATTGGGTGCCTGAAGGGGTAATATCGCACGAGCTAGACGAGAGAAAGAAATTAAATGCGCGTCATGAATATTGGTTAACGAACTGCATAAACTAACGATTTACTATTCTTATCTGATATCCCACTGAATTCTTCTCTCACGCTTCAGGTGGATTTACACTGAGATGCGTTGTCGGTGCTTTCTGGGTCGTTAGGGTGATGAAGATGATGATGATGATGAATATTGATTAATGATTTTAAAGTCGACGCGACTGTGATGTCATTTGTGATAGTCAAGATGTTAATAATTGTAATAAATAAGAAAATAGGGTTTAACTGAAAGTATACTAATTTAATATCCTTATTATCAGACGTAATGTTTATACAGACATGTTTGGTTAACTGTTAAATGTGGATTATTTTAATGCTTTGTTTACCGGCGCTGTCAGTATTAGACTATATAGCGTAGATGGCAGGTATATATATATATATATATATTGTTTGTAATTATGGCTTGGATAACAATTCATTTTGGTAGGAAACGAAGGAATGGAGGAAGTCCACCTAGGGATAGTAGTGATGTGAATATTATGAGCTTTATTAGTGTGGCTTCTTTATTTGTTATTATGGTCTGGTTAATAAACGATGCTCCTGACAGCTTGATAGCTGATACTACAGTTAGAGCTAGTGTTAAGTAAATTGTGAAGCATACTAGTCATAAATTTTCACTTGTCGTTAGTGCAATTAATATTCATCCAGTATGGTTGATTGATGTGTAGGTTGGGATCTTTCGTATTGAGGTTTGGTTTAATCCTCCGATTGACCCTACAATCGTAGATATCAGAATGATTCTTAATGTTAAAGCATTGATTTCAATCAGGTATGATATTAACATCAATGGGGCGGCTTTTTGCACTGTTATTAATAGTGCACAATTATTATATATTATATATATATGAGTTGTATGTGATAAGAGAGCCGTCAGGGTATTATAACTTATGCGGGAAGTAAGTTTCCATATCATTACACTTGTATAGTAAGGTACGAGTTATACCGGTTACGTCATCTGTTGTGTTGTTGGAAATTATACGATGTGAGCATGGATTCAGCGTGTTGATATATCGAGGAATTTTGCGGTAAAGTAAAATTTATTTTGTTGTTATAAAGTACTGTACAGAACAACATAAACTGTTTGCATTTTAGACCTTTTTGAAAGACATTTCAAGTATTATTTTGCGAAGAAAACATAGACGAGGATCTGCTGAATTATGTCTATAATCATGTGTATAATACATACAGTGTTTAGGATAGTTGTATTATTGTTGCGGTCTAACACGGAGCACAATACGCGACTGAACTTGAAATACATTCAGTAATGTAATTGAAGGCTGAATGCAAGAAGACAAAGAATTTTTATTAAGTTACAATGCTATAAATGTGCTGCGTGCGACTTGTGTCCGTGACGACGACACAACATTCTATGTTGATCGGCACGCCTAATGTGCACATAACACAGGCATTTTTACTGCTCGAAATGTTCATCCTAACCTTTCGGCAACGTCTTCACCACACGCGTCCGGCGGGTCAGTATGATTCAGGTGTTCTTAGTATTGAATGTTTAGGTGGATCACGACAGCATTGCTTACTGTAGTGGGTAGCAATGAACAGTACAAGCACTTCAATTTCAGACAAGTTCTTATTCTCTGACGTCAGTCACTGTTTATTTTTGTGTTGATGTGCGAATAAATGTAACTTAATTGGGATGTAGGTATGTTCACACACCCTTGCACAATTCTAATTTCTTAATTAAATTGAATGAAATTTTGCATTGTGGATGTATACAAGAAATATTTGGTCGGAAATTAGTTTTTTATCGAC
>Ga0136643_10013371_pt1 | contig 12275 bp, 9 predicted proteins | sample TergutLab28metaG_FD_96883 | JGI IMG/M metagenome (GOLD analysis project Ga0136643, IMG submission 96883) | Labiotermes labralis P1 segment gut microbial communities from Petit-Saut dam, French Guiana - Lab288 P1 (version 3) (version 3) | ecosystem: Host-associated > Arthropoda: Insects >...
AAGTGGACAAAAAAGCTCTTTTTCCACCTGTTAGACCTGGCCATTGTCAACAGTTACATCCTCTTATCTTCATGTGGTGGGAAGAAAATCTCACACAGAGATTTTCGACTCACCCTTATCAGAGAGATGCTGGCACGGGCTGGGCATGAGCCACAACCATCCATGCCTGTTGGGAGACCAGCCCGAGCTTCTACTAACATCGGAAGACTGGACACACGTCACAATAAGCACTGGCCTTGCCGCAACCCCAAGCAGCGGCGTTGTCGCGTGTGTTCAGTGAGGGGCGTGACACGAACTGTGGTATTCAAATGTGTGAAGTGTGACGTGGCGCTTTGTGTGGACCGAAGTTGTTTTTAAGATTACCACACAAAAAAGACTTATAAGTCATCTTTTTGTTCATTCTCCATGCAAACTGTTGGAGTCTCAACCACATTGTAAGTTAAAAAACATGGACATTTGCAGCTTTTTTAGAAACATGTGTTCTCCATTATGCAATAAGGACATTACAGCATTTTTAAGGCACCCTGAGCAATGTCTGATTCCTTCCCCATAAATTGCTTTTTGTTTCACAAATTTTTCTCGCTTAGTTCTCAAAATATTAAAGTTTTTCGAAAAGCATGCACAAAATTTAAATACCCCACAGAATAATTTGGTGAGCTGGAATTTACAGATGGGATTTAATACGGTACGGTAAGGTTTAGTCAGCCCACATGCACTTTGGCTTTGGAACAGGTCCTTTGTGCCCCTTAAACTATATTTTGAGTCAAGAGTAGCCTGTCCCTTTAATAAAGTTCCCCAGACCTAGGTAGGAATGTTGTGTGGCCAGAACTTCACACTGATGCAAAATGTGAATTGATACATCTGCCTGTGCTTGTCACTTCTACACAAGGAAGTTTCTCTTTTGCCCCATTATACAGAGTGTCTTCTCAGAGTGTTACATCCAGTTAAAAGGCCTGTAATCACGCTGGATTGCCTTATATTATAGAACAATTACCTAGCCTTAGCAGCAAGGCTAGTTCCTGAGATCAGTTGCTGAGATTGCCTGTCTGAGTGCTGGTAAGACTGCTGCAGTGTCACGTGCTGGTTAAACATTCAGCCCATGATATTATGTGTAATGTTCTGCTTTGAGATCTCCAGGGTTTCCTCTGGTCAAACAAACTGTTGAACAGAACTGTCCCTTGTGAACTCATCAGCAATTTCGTTTCCACTTGCACCAGAATTTTCAGGGACACAGATAAGTGTCACAGAGTGGTGGGTGGAAATATGACTGTTGTACCAGTGGGATGTTTTGGCAGCCTGAAGAGCTTTCAAGGCTGCTTGACTATCAGAGCAAATACTGATGTAGCTCTCTGATCTGATAATGTTTTGAACTTCATAGACACAGGCCAAGAAAGTTTGTGGCCTGGAAGTCTAGTATATCTACCTAGGGAGATTTTGAACCTCCTCTCTTTGGGCTGTCCAAAAACTCTGGCCTCAGTTCCCCTCTGCATCCTGGACCCATCTGTCTACCATCTGAGTCCCTTAATTGAAGGAGGAGGCCTGTGTGCTTTGATCCACCCTTGTCTGGTTGTCATAATAGCCCTCTACATGGATGCAGAATCGGATGCTGGCCTTATTATATGAGGGTACTTCAAAGAGTTTCTGCACTTTCTTCTTTGTAGGGTAATGGTAATTGGTAGGATGCTGTGACTGGGCAGCGTTGTACACTGTATTATGGTTGTCTGGCTTTGATTGTGGCTGGTACCCTCCATCAGTGTGCGACTAGCTATGGAGTAGTGAACGTGTCAGTGTATCTTTCAATTTGCACTGAAAAAGAGCAGAGAGATGCCTCAAGATTTTATGGGCAGAAGGTGTTAAAGATGCTGAAATTCACACAATTTTATGAGCTCAGTATGGAGACAACACATTGCCACTCTGAAGTTTGTATGATTGGACAGATGTGTTCAAAAATAGTCTGACAAATGTAATGGATTCCTAGTGTGCGTGACAGCTGTAAACATCAGCCACTGATGAGGAGCAGAAAGAGGGTAGAGCCATTATTCAAGGCAGCAGAAGTGAATGTAATACTAGAATAAATTGCATTACAGCCTGGCATCATTGAGGGTACGGCCTGTTCTTTAGTGCACGACATTCTTGTGTTCCACAAGGTGGGTGCGCAAACATCTGACAGAAGAGCATAGGTGCAACTGCCAATACATGTGCGGTAGTCTGTTGGAGTGGTGCAACCATAAAGGTGATAACTTCTTGAATTGCATCATCACTGGGGATGACACCTGGGTTCATCATCATGAACCAGAAACCAAATTGCAGAGCGTGCAATGAACAAACACATCTTCTTCTTCCAAACAAATCCCAATTGCATCCCTCCGCAAATAAGCTTTTGTTGACAGTGTTCTGGGACTTCCAAGGGCCTAACTTTGAACATTATATGGGACAGAGGTATCACAGTAATAAGTGCAAATTATTGTGACGTACTAGGGAATGAACTGAGGCTGGCTGTTTGCACACAATGGAGAGGAAGGTTGTCATTGGATGTTCTGGTTCATGACAGGGTACGCCTCACCTTCAGCAACATTCAGCAACTGATTTGGGAAGTTCTCGAACGCCCATCCCACAGTCCAGACTTGACCTTTCCCAATTTTCATCTGTTTGACTTGTCAGGAATGCTGTAAGATGTCATCAATTTGAAGATGATGAGGTGAAGGAAGCAGTTTATGGTCCACTTCATAATCAGCAACAAACCTTTCTTTTTAATGGCATGAGAAAGTTTGCGAATTGTTGCGGCAGTGTGTGGAGAATAAAGGAAAGCATTCATTCATTCATTCTATTGGCATGTGCAGAATGCGATGATTCCTTGCTGTTCTCAAGAGCTTCTTCGATTACTCTATGTTCTGTACCCTTTCCTTCCACCCTTTTCCACCAACTACTCTTCCATCCTCCCTCACTTCATCTTGCCATCTATTTCTTGGTCTATGTCTCAGCCTCGTTTCCAAATTCATATAAAATACTTTTGGAGGGGGGGGAATTCTATTTTCTTCCATTCTCTGTACATGCCCAGACCAGTGTTATCTCTTTAACCTTATTGTCTCTGTTATAGTGGTTTTTTTAACCAATGCATAAATTTCTTTATTGCTTAATATTCTCCAATTTTCTTTTTCATTGTCATATACTGGCCCTAAAATTCTTCTATACACTCCCCTTTCAAAAAAGTTTGTTTGCTTTCTATGTCTGTTTGTTAGTATCCAGGTTTCTAATGCATATTTTAAAAGTTTTGTCTATTATTGTGTTCTTTAGTCTTAATTTGAGTTTTTAATAATATTTTTAGTTATAAAAAATTTTTGTAGCATAAAGAATGTTTTGTTAGCAATTTTTTATTCTTTGTTGCAAGTCTGTTTGGTTATTGTTATCTTCATGAAGTATAACTCCTAAATATTTAAAATTTTCAACCCTTTTAAATGTATATTTTTTTATTGTTAATTGTCCTATTTTATTTTGTTTTTAACTTTTTCTATTCTACTATCATATATTTTGTTTTTCTTGGTTTATACATAGTCCTAATTTTCTGGCAATGTTTTCTATTTCTTAAAGTAGTTGTCTTATTTTTGTTTCATTTTTTTCTGATCAATACAATATCATCTGCATATGCTAATGCATTCAGTTGATCTTTACCAATCTTTATACCACTAGGAACCATATTTATACTTTGTATCAGTTTTTGTAATGCTAAGTTGAATAATATTGGTTATAGAGAGTCACCCTGTTTCAATCCCATTTTATTTTCAAGAAAGAATAGCAGAGTTCCTTCTATTTTAACGGCACTTCTTGTCTTTATACACATGTTTTAGTAATATTTTTTTTTAATTTTTAGGCTCTTTTTAGTTCTTCCATACATTACCATAGCATGTCTCTATGTATAGAGTCATATGCCTTTTGAAAATCAATAAATAAGTATTGTACATTCTGATTATATTCCCAAATTTTCTCCTTTATTATTTCCAGTAAAATATGTTGTCAATTACAGATCTTCCATCTCTGAATCCATTCTAATTGTCCCCGGTAAATTTTTCAATATATGGTTTAATTTTTTCCAAAATTTTGTAAGCTGCATTTCCTAATGCTATTCCCCTGTAATTCTCACAACTATATCTACTTTTTTGTTTGTAGGAACAATTATTGTTTTGTTACATTCTTCAGGTATTCGTTCTTCCTCCCAAATTTGTCGTACTAGTTCATAAATTCTGTTCAATAGTTTATTTCCTCCGTATTTTATTAATTCCATATGTATTCCATCAGTTTCAGCCGCCTTGTTATTTTTTAAGTTTCTCATTGTCTTTTTTACATCTTTTATAGTAAGTTCTACTTCATCTTCATCAATTTCTCTGTTTCCTGTTTCAATTAATTCCTTTGGTTCTTCTGTGTTTTGTAATTTATCAGAATATTCTTTCCCTATTTCTGCTGTCTCTTTAGTATTCATTGTCGATTCCCCTTTTTGTTCCTAATCATGTTAAATTTATGTTTATATTCTTTCTTAAATTGGTTTCTTGTTTGATACATTTTCCTTGTGTTATTATATTTTTTATCTTCTATTGATTCTGTGACATTTTAAATGTATAACTTTTTCTTATTCCTAATTATTTTGTGCACTTCTTTCCTTTTATGGTGATACTTCCAGAGTGTCATCTACTGTTGGTTTGATTTTGGAGTGTCCTTCTCCTAGGAGGGTTGCAACCAAGCTCAAGGGACCCTCCAGCCCTATCAGATAGACCCTTATGATTGTGTCCATCAGACCCCCCTGCTCTGTCTGCTTGGTGACCAATGCTGCTGAAGGGGTTGGTTAGCTTAACTTTAGCAAGGGTTTCTCACCTTAACAAGACCCACCACTAGTAGGTAAGATTGGGGTAGGAGTGGAGAGGTTTGTAGATTTTCATGTTGAAAATCTTATTACTTATCAGGTACCTTCTCATCACACTCCCATGTGGGTCTCTTAAAGGAAAGTATATTGAAAATAAATGTTTTTATAATTTCCGTAGAATAAATAAAGAATGTTTACATAGTATGTTGTGGAAAATTTTTGAAGTACCGTTGTGTGATCCTGCACACTAGATACGGGATCCACCCTTCGAAGCTGCGTCAAAACAACATATGTTCTTAATTGGGGTTGAGGTAAGACGAGCACCCCAGAATCAAGAGTCAGTGTGCAACGCACCTTGCCTTACCTTGCCTTGAACCACCAAGTCCAGTGGAGGATGGCAAGTGAGTGCTTTCATAGCACTTGTGGCAGTGTGCATAGCCCATGTTATCCCAAAAGAGGCAAGTGTTCGGATGCTATTTAGCCACTTGTTGGCACTGGCTGGCTGACAGCCAGACCACCAAACTAGAGATGCAGTAGTTATAAGTGGCTGAGTGGAGATGGCTTGACTGATAGTAACGTTATGAGCATTTTGAAAAATAAAAGCAATAGTCACATAAAACATCACGGACTATTGGCAAGATGTCAGGGCATATCAACACAGAAGACTGCAACTTTGAGACAACCTGTGATCTCACAAAATTTCTCATAACTTAAATTTACATGTTACTGCATAGTGCATTTTGGTTGTCATTTAATAAGAAATGTTACTTTTTTTCATAAGTAACCAAATTTTTAAAATTATTTGTAGAGTCTCAGACATAAAGAGCCTAACACTGGCTGGAAGCCCAAAGTGAAGGAGATGTGCATTTCAGAATTTTTTGGGGGGCTGTGCAAAAGATAAGCTTTACTTAAGACGGGTTTATTTTTATGTAATGTTATGAGTTCATGATTTCAGGCTTCCATTGTGAATTACATGAGAACTGTGCTCTTCTGGGTTATTACATGAGTAGTGGTAGTTCCTGACAGTCGTTTTGGTATAACCTGTCAGTTCCATCTTCAGGGGTCAAGAGATGGGTCTGATAGGTTGCCCTGAAATATCAAGGTTCAAGAATATTGTACCTTGAACATGGGACCAATAAGTTGTCCCCAAAACGTTGTTAATAAATTACCACTGCTTACATAATAGCGCATAAGAGCACAGTTCTCATCTAATGGTATCCTGAATGCAGTGATTGTTACTGATTGGTAATGCCTAGAATTTGAGTGGTATGTTTGTGATTGTGGATACTCCGATTGAGTGTGAAAGTGCTGATACAGTAAAAAGTGTTTATGAGGAGATGGAATATGTACTAAACGTATTTGATTAGTGCCAGATGATAATCTTGTTTGGGAAGTTCTGCTCTAGAAAGTGGGAGAGAAATATTTATGGTAATAGACAGTTTGGACTGATACCTTACATGGGATTAGTTGTGATAGCAGGGTAAGTTTGTGATTTTGCTTCCTGAACACATTGAACTGTGTAGGCATGGTGTTTTTATATCGCAAAGTTTATAAATGAACTTGGAATTCCGCTGATGGAAATGTGTAGAAATCTTAGGTTTGGGGCTTTATAAAACCTGGGTCAGAATGTGTACATCAACAGGACTTCAGGAACTATTGGAGAAAGTGTCAAAACTTCTGCCAAAGACAGTGTAGGCAGTATTTAAAAGCTGACCTTAACTATGACTTGAAGAAACTTAAAATGGCTAGATCAATGAAACCAGCAAAATTACAGTGACTCCAGATTGCAAGTGACCCAATTGAAGCTCATATTATAATTAATATGACAGTATCAGATTGTGCATGAGTCAATATATGAAAGGCACACGTAAAGCGGTCTGTAAGAACACATAAGTCTTTTTATCTAATAGTTGTTTAATTCATTTATATATTGGTGTTAATATACTCTTGCTACCTCCATTTGAGTCTTAACAAGGTTTTTCACATTTTCCATTCCATGCATTACGGTTAAGTTTCTGTAATTTAGACTAACAAATGCACACAGTTGTTTTAAAATATTGACAGTAATATTTTAAAAACTACCAACTCCATATTTTGAAACTTACTGGTCCCACATCAGAGTACAGTAATTGAATGAAATGATTGCTTAATATATTGGTCTTTTGCATGTAGAAGAGCTGCTGGAAAGTCTTGGTGTAAGTATGTGTAGCAGATAGAATTGTACAAAGATAGATTGAGCAGCTTGTTGATCTCTTGGAGGTGTTCATGCTTCTGATGATGGACTAGTAATGTCTGAAGCATGTAGGAGTTAGTGGTTTTTGTGATAATATTATAAATCTAATACAATTGTGTGCATTTGTTGGTCTGAATTATGGTAATGTAACATGGTGTAGTTGTCTTTACTTCTCTTTTAACAGAGCACTTCGAATGAACTCCAACACACAATTGATATAGATGGCTCATGTACAATCCGGAGATTCAGTACAACATTGGAGGAGCAAAGTAATCTGCTTGGTGCGAGGCAACTACACACCGGTGATTTGTGCGATAAATCATTCACATCGCAGAGTCATGTGAGGGAACATCAACGTGTACAAAGTGGAGAGCGTCCATTTTCCTGTGATGTATGTAATAAGTCGTTCACAGATCATAGCCATTTGAAGGTACATCTACGCACACATAGTGGGGAGCGTCCATTTCCCTGTGATGTGTGTAACAAGTCATTCACAAATCATAGCAATTTGAAGGTACATCTACGCACACATAGTGGGGAGCGTCCATTTAATTGTGATTTGTGTAAAAAGTCATTCACACAGCAGAGTCATTTGAATGTACATCAACGCACACATAGTGGAGAGCGTCCATTTCCCTGTGATGTGTGTAACAAGTCATTCACAAATCATAGCCATTTGAAGGTACATCTACGTACACATAGCGGGGAGCGTCCATTTAATTGTGATTTGTGTGAAAAGTCATTCACAAATCGTAGCCATTTGAAGGTACATCAAAGCACACATAGTGGGGACCATCCATTTACATGTGATGTGTGTAATAAATCTTTCACATTGCATAATTGTCTGAAGCTACACCAACGTATACATAGTGGAGAGCGTCCATTTACGTGTGATATCTGTAATAAATCTTTCAAATTACAGAGTGATCTGAGGGTACATGAACACACGCATGGTGGAGAGCGTCCATTTAATTGTGATTTGTGTAAAAAGTCATTCACAAAACAAAGTCATCTGAAGGAACATCAACGCACACATACTGGAGAGCGTCCATTTAGTTGTGATTTGTGTGAAAAGTCATTCACAAGGCAGAGTTACCTGAAGGTACATCATCGCACACATAGTGGAGAGCGTCCTTTTATGTGTGATGTCTGTAATAAATCCTTTGCTTCGAAGTGTGTTCTAAAGAGACATTTGTTGTTAAATTGTGGTCATTAAATATTACCATGTGATATGTGTAAGTCACTCTGTAATCAGCACAAGCTTAGGTGTTGGACTGTGTGACATATACATATTCCTAGGGCATTTGAGTTAGTGTGTCCAATGTGTTGAGATGCAATTACCTACACAGAGTGCAGTATGCTGAGTACTGTTGTATGGAAGAAAGTTTTATTTTATGAGAATCTGTGTGACTTGACAACTTGTGCATATCCGTTGTGACGAGGGGAATGTTTGAGAATGGGATAATTACTGATAATTGATTTGTGAATACTTGTAATACCTCCTGGTATTGATGTTGTGTGATTTATTGAAGAAATAACTAATTGGACACAGGATATATGGTTTTAGTTTGGTACAAGTGATAGTAGTATATAGTGGACGCTTTGAAATCTGCCCTTATTAGCTAACGAATTCGTTCAAGTTGAGGGGAATTCTATGCCATTTAGACACTTCTGCATTATACAGTTTGTTAATTTTGTGATATACTGTATATTATAGTTATTTATGTGTTGTGCACAGGATTTTGTATGCTTGTGCATATGCATGCTAGAAACCTCTTTCAGATATATGTGTGCCAAATCATCTGCTGTCTCTACTCTCTGAATCTAAAGTCTTAAAAAGTTATTGCATCTAGCCCACAGATTCTGAGTGCATCATTATAATGGGCAGTTAATGTTCTGTGAAGTAATTCAGCATAGAAGCTGTGCAAATGTTATTGGGGTAAGTTACATGAACTATGTCTTTCTGTAATACTCACATGTATCCTTATGTTTGTGATTATTAATCTACGTCTGTTTCTGTCAGTGTAATGTTCCTTCAGACGTGACTTTTGTGCGTACAGTTACCACTGAGTTTCTTCAAACACAGGTTAATTTTCAAAATGCTGTGTCTGAAGAGGATCAGGGCACTGTGGAAGTGTCCAAAATAATAGCTTTGTTTATGATAATCTTTGGTTGTGTTACGTTAGATGTAATTGGTGAGAATGTCACTGGGCAAGTAAAAATATACTCATGTAGTTTAAGAATACATGGAATCAGTGATTAAGCTGATGCTAATAACAAGAAATGCACAGTTTAGACCTCTTTATTGCAGTTGACAAATTCACAAAGTGACAGACGTAACTGATTTTGGCGACGCAGTGTAAGATATCAACCACATTGTGTTTAAATTGTGAGTAAAAAAATATAATCATTAGGTTGGTGGCAATAAGAGCTTAACATTCCAACAAAACTGCAAGAACATCTGTGCCTTGGGAAGGAAATATAATTCTGCTGTGTAATTTGTAGCTCTTAGAAATCGGTACTACACGGTTTGTGAGGAGAAACAACTTAGTTGGAATGTCCGGTTGTGTTCATTCACCTTAATACACAGATGTACATATCAAACTTTGTCATTGTTTCTGTAAATGCACGTTGTGAAGCTGTGATAAGTTGAAATGGTAATTATTCACTCTTATGTCTGGAGCTAACAGCCGAGATTGAAAATTGGATAAAATATGATAGTTCATATTTTGGTTTTTTCTTAATTCAGTGTGGAGATGTAAGAGAGCAATGGGGAAGTTTAGGTAGTTTACAGAATAAATTAATGGTTACACACTTTATATAAATGCATGCCATTTTGTATAATAATATTTTTCTTAAAAGACTTGAAATATTAGATTAGATAAAAATCTGCAAGAATTCCTTCTGTATGTGCAGTGATAAATGGTTAATAAAAATGATGTTTGTATACACAACCTTGTATGTGTAAAATCTGAAGTATATAAATTAAAAATATGTATGAGAAATATGTAATATTAGTACAAATTGTGGTTAACAAGAGAGGCAGTGTATTTATCAATGAAATGTTGAGGTACATTCATGCAACCATTGTTGCAGTAGAAAGGCAATAAGTATTACATATTCTTAGTGTGTGTTTGTGGTCTTAGGTAACCAGCATGCAATGCACATGAGCTATAATGTCATCTGTGGCCTGTCCGACTCTACAATGTTTTTCCACATTACCTCATAAACTGCACGATTTTTGAAAGAAATTTAATGAACATAAAATGTGTGTTTCTACTTTCTCTACAATTTTTGTCTGAAACATTTCTCATTTTAAGAAGAACTGAGTGAGATATGATAATAGATGTGTATTTCTCTTCATGTAAAGTACACGAAATTCATGGGATTTTCAAAAACTTGAATTTTTTCAACACATTTTTTAAAATTACTCAAATATAAAATTTCGTGAAAATTGGTCCAGTGGGATTCAAGCTGTTCCATGTGGACGGATGTATGGACCGATATGATGACGTAATATTTGCTTTCTGCAATTTGCAGTTGTGACTAAAAGTCGAACATGTAATATCCATGTATTCACTTACTTTGTATTAGATGTACGAGGGGGTGCTAATAAGTCCTTAGCCCGACCAGGAAGGAAACAAGCTACAGTGACCAAACTCAGGATTTATTCAACATACTCCCCACAAAGCTCAATACACTTCTTAGCCTGTTGTTGTAACTTTTGCAAGCCAATCAAAAAAATTTCAGAATGTTGTCGTCCAACCAGGTCTCTGCGGCAGTAATGACCTCCACGTCGGACGAAAAATAGCGACCTTTCAATTGTTTTTTCAGTCCAGCGAACAGGTGGTAGTCCGACAGTGCCAGATCTGGAGAATAGGGTGGGTGATCAAGACATCGGAAGCCCAGGTAGGCCAGTTTCTTCTGGGTTGCAAGTGCCCGGTGAGCCGGGGCATTGTCGTGCAAGAACAAGACCCATCTGTGACATTCCCGCAGCATTTTTCCCTCAAAATGTCCTTCAATTGCACCAGTAGAGATGAATAATACTCCGTGTTGATAGTTTGTCCGTTTGGAAGATAATCAATGAGAAGGATGCTGTCTTGATCCCAAAAAATAGAGGCAAGATCTTTTCCAGCAGATTTTTGCACTCGGAATTTTTTGGGACGGGGTGACCCGCTATGCCGCCACTCCATTGTTACTTTGTCTCTGGGTCTTAGTGATATAACCAGGTTTCATCCATGGTCACCAATCACGACAGGAAATGATATTAATAATAATAATAATAAATTTCCCAACAGGGATTGTTGGGAAATAATTGGAATTTAAATCCCGTTTTCATTTAAGGGTTAAAGTTTGTTGGTTACTATATGTACCACCTTCTTTACTATTCATAATTGTTGCATTTTTTCAGTACAGCATATTTATGCAAAATTTAATGTTCTCAAAATAAACAGTGAAAATTTCCTAAAACAGCATGAATCGGTGCTGGTGGCACTTGTTTTAAGAAATCTTGAAGTGTGAAAAATCATGTAAATGTAAATATTTGTCGTTTACTTTGAAATTTTCACTTCTGTGCAAAGGCACTTGTTATGACCTTCTACAGGTACTAGTCATAAAATTATGACTGTTCATTTCAAAAAACGAAGATAGATTGTGAGCAGAAAGTCCATTGCTGTTTAGTTGTTATTATGATAACATTACAACTGCACTTGTTTTGGGAAAGGAATGCTCAGCTGACTCTCATTTGGACATATGGGTCAACAGTGTATTGTGGGGATTGTAAAACGTTTTGTTCAATGTTATGTATTCACCCAGTCACCACTAGGCAGGCACCCCAATGATAAATATCCACACTTCGCATCACTTGTTATTCATGTTAAAATGTTTCACTGCAGTGTTATGTGGTAAAAACGGCAATTCATATACAATCTCCACGCAGTAAGTTATGTATATGTATACACATACTCTTCACAATATGGAGACAATGGTCAGACAAAAAACTGGGACACCAGTGAATGCTGTGTGGCAAAGAAATCCTTCCACATGCCATTTTGAGCACGCATGCCGTAGGTTCGCCAGCCATGGCATAAGTTATTTACATGAATTTCAGAGCTCAGTTATTAACACACTGGTAAAAAGTAAAAATGCCAGGAAGGCATATTGTTGATTTGTTTAATATTTTATGTTTGC
>Ga0136643_10013372_pt1 | contig 12274 bp, 3 predicted proteins | sample TergutLab28metaG_FD_96883 | JGI IMG/M metagenome (GOLD analysis project Ga0136643, IMG submission 96883) | Labiotermes labralis P1 segment gut microbial communities from Petit-Saut dam, French Guiana - Lab288 P1 (version 3) (version 3) | ecosystem: Host-associated > Arthropoda: Insects >...
ACCAATCAGCTGATCGTCCAGAACTGCACACCACACATTGACACTAAAACGTTGTTGAAAGTTGCTTTCCACAGTGGCGTGGGGATTCTCAACTGCCCACACATGAGAGTTGTGTGTTTTATTGACACCATCGCGATTAAATTGCGATTCGTCAGTGAACAGGATGTAACGATGCAATTCGCGACTGCCATTGAGCCACTTGCAAAATTCCAGGCTCTCAGCAAAATCGCCAGGTCCGAAATGTTGCATTCTCTGCACGTGGTATGGATACATGCCCTCTGCATGCAGTGTTCTCCACACTCTCGTGTGGGGAACACGAAGACGTCTTGCAATTCTTCGCTTACTCGCACGTGAACTGCTCTGTACCATCTGAACAATGCCTTCTTCATCGACGCCTTCATTAACATCACGCTCGGCTGCAATGCGAACGCCGGGAAGTGTACCGGTATCTCGCAATGTCTGGTAAACTGGAGTAAACACTCTTCGGGTTGGTATTCTACGGTTCGGAAAACGTTGCTGATATTCAGCTACGGCCTGAACTGAATTACCGTCACAAAAACCGTACACATAAATCATATCTGCATACTCTGCAACTGAAAATGTAAATGGCATCGTGAACGTAACAGACGCACTGAGATGAGAATACGTACTGGACTAACTGTACACTGTCGCTTCTACCGCCCACGCCTTTACGAAGCTATCGCCGTACTGTTCTGAACATCAGGTGCCGGCACAGTCACTGTAATGTAAGTGATAAGGGTTTTTGAACACGTAGCAGTAGCTGGATCATGTAGTATACAATGGCCAGGCGAATACCCACCCACCCCGCATTCCTTAAATACCATCGAAGTGTCGTGATACGGAAACTGGACTGTTTTTAGGTGGGTGGGCGAGTCAGGTGGCAAAAATAATGCTTGCAACACAAACGATAAACCACCAAGTTGAGTACATCACCCGCCAGATGGTTCCGTAACGCGGTTCACACGAGGGCGTGTACGGGAATTAAAAAATGCCCAAAACTCCGTAACCGTCCAAAATCGGACACATGTTTATATGAACTTTTTTTGAACACAAAGACATAGGAAATCACCTCCTGCAGTAATGTGCACAAGCTACTTTTGTTTGTTGTAATATGAGACAAGCGCGCACATGTACTTCTGCGTAGCTGCCAGCGTTGGTTCTTAGAATCCTATTGAGTGGGTTTCGTGTTCCTAATCGCATTCGTTCGGCTGTATTTGGCAGTTTGTTTTTGAGATATACGTGCTGCAGGTGTGATATTAATGTCTGGCGGTCGTTACGGATCGCTGAGACCCATAATGCAGAGGATGCCGAGGGTCCGAGGGTATTCGTGCAATGATATTGTTTGATGATGTAAGTGATGATGACGGGACGGAATCCGATAGTGAATAATGTGGAACCGAGAGGTGGCTCGGAGTTTACAGAAGACGCTGCATCGGCTGATTATTGCTGCAGTGACGTGGTCGCTATTAACAATTGTTTTCACTAGAAAGGACGAGAGGAAGTGGGGTAAGGTTCTACACACCTTCTAAACAAATGGCAAAATATTCTGAAAAAATTCCATGAGGTTATTGGCCAAACAAGGAAAGCCGCTATGCCCTTCGAAGCAACGAGCTTTCTTATCACAGATTAAATTTTAGATAAAATTGTTGAACACAAAAATTAATATATTCCTATTATCCAACCTAACTAGGGCAGCCGCGCAACTGATGCCAAACTCTCATACAAAATTGAGATAAAAGCTTTCCTCTGTCTGCTGGTGTTAGATGGAGCGCTTCGGAGTATGAAGCAGAGTGTGGAAGAATTGTGGGGTACTGACGGAGATGGCATCGAAAAATGTCGCTTAGTGATGAATCGGAGACTCTTCCTGTTCCTAATCAGGTGAATTCTTGAATAAATTAGAGGTGTATCCACAAAACCCTTTACCTTGTTTAGCAGGAACCTGGAATGCAACTCGCAGATGCATGCTACGTTCGTATTAGCGGCGCAAACGACGGAGCGTTATTTTCAGGCAGGCAACAGGAAAGAGACCGATGGACATTGATGCTTGTATACGATTTTGTGGTAGAAACCTTGTTTAGTAAAGGTGGAATTGCTGAATGCAGCATAGTAGTTCGACATGCATCAGACAGTAGTGTGCCAAGGCTAAGAGAAAAATATGTTTCTGAGGGGAGTAGCACCGAAAAACGAGACATATGAATCCCACAAATGTGTTTGCCCTAAACGCGTAAAAAGAAAACGCTAGTGCGCCCTGTCAGTTTTGTGGTTTTTAGGCTTTTGCGTAAAAGAATACTTCGAAGCTTGTTCCAAACACGGTTGAACTACTAAGCAGAAGTAGATTTTTATTTGAAATCCCCATCCTTTATGAGTGTCGTCTAAAAATTTGAAAACAATCTGGCAAAAGTATAATACTTATTGTTTTTAATTAGGAGCATGCGGGAGACTAAAAACTCGTTTGAAGCCCCTCCGTCACTGAGGGGTTAAGAGCGTAAATGAAATTTTGCCTTGTGTTCTACATTTTTCGTAATATTTTTATAAAATTGGGTACAGATTATTTTTAATTAGGAGCATGCGGGAGACTAAAAACTCGTTTGAAGCCCCTCCGTCACTGAGGGGTTAAGAGCGTAAACGAAATTTTGCCCTGTGTTCTACATTTCTCGTAATATTTTTATAAAATTGGGTACATATGTCCACAACAGCTTTTGGGAAAATCGGCTCAGCAGAGACAGTACTTCACTTCGGTGCGTAAATGAGTTACTGTCGGCAGTTGCGTTAGTCCGTGCCAGTGGCTGGTGAAGTTCGATGTAAGAAGCCTGCACACGGTTGTGTCGATCGTTTGTGAGATTCGTCATAATCGGCACGGGGAAGGCCATGCATTTCTTAGGGTCGTAAATGAAACTGCATTTACGCCAGTAAGTTAAACATTTACGGCGTTTTTAAAAGGAAGAATGCGTTTGTAAAGTCCGTGTACTACGTCACGGGTTACGTTATCTGCAGTCTTGTTAGTCTTGTGGTTCCTGCTTTTGATGCATAAGTTGCAATCGTATGAAAAATTGAAAGGGACATTTATCTCAGTATTTAACCAACTTGATGCACAAAATGTGTTTCACAGTAAGTTTTATTTCATGCCTCTACGTGTTTCGAGCACATGTGCTCATCAACAGGAGGTCAAAATTGCATTACACAGCCTCTGGTATCATCACACCTGCAGGTGTGACGAAATAAAACTTATTGTGAAACAAATTTTGTGCATCAAGTTGGTTAAATACTGAGATAAATATACTGAGACGCACGGTCAGCAAAACGTCAAAATTTGTGAAAGAGACATGTTTGGTTATAAGAAAGAAGAACTCATTAAGCCTCCTGAAAGGGAAAAAAATCACAAAAAAAAAACGGAATTTAAGCTACAAGCAGGTAACTTCATTGTGTATGTAGAATGTTTCATATCACTGTGTATTTTTATATGATCTTAGCAATTAAATTTGTAGATAGGTTGGGGTTACGCCCCATTAAAGTGTATTTGTTGATGTAATTGCTAAAATCAGTTTACCGTGTTGTGCTGTATATCGTACTAATTAACTGACTTTTGGGCCGCCCTGTACTCTTCTTAATGACAGTGAAATTGTTAAATCAGTTTCAATCAAGAGATTGTTCCAGTCCGGACATGTTCTGGTGAGAGGCGAGTGGAAAAAAGAAATTCGTACACAATTTCTGGGGCTGAAATGTCTGGAACCCCGTGATTTAAATTAAAGGGTAATATTAAAATGGAGCATAAGGAAGAAAATGTGTTTTAGTGGCGTGCATTGGTTTAACTGGGCCAGTTTAGTTTCCTGTGGCGGATGTATTTACGTTCGCCAAGTTGAACATTTACTTTCCAGTGCCCAGCAGTCATGTCTCTTTTCATATATTCTTGGCATAATAAATGTCCTGGGATATTTTCCACAACATATATTACCATGTAACTTCTAAAGTGCAGCTACTTTTAGTTGGAAATGGAGAGAATATAAAGTATAATAAATTACTTCTAAAAATGCTTGCCTATAAATCCAGCTATCGCTACATGTGTAGAAACCTACTCATTTCTTCCTACAAAATGGAACTTTGATGGAAATGGGAATCTATATTTATATGTCTTACTCTCGTTCCTAAATTTAAGATCTTATTCCAGCTACTAGAAATAGCACAGCAGTGGGAAGTCTGACGTTTTTCTAAACGGCAACAATAATACCAACAAATGCGTCACTGAACTCAAACGAAGATTGAAGTTCCTGTTTGCTTCATTGGAGACAGACAGCTCCGGCAGGAGGGCTGCGACTAGGTGACACAAAATCATTCCCCAGAGTTTGAATAGAGCGGCTAATTTTGAAAAGTACGACTTCATTCTCTGCAGTGAGGATATTGGACTTCCCTATAGCAGCGAGCGCGACTGTTCTCCGCCCTCATCCTTCCCTTCAATAAAAGGACAAAATGTAGCCTCTTTTCTTGTATTATTGGCAGTAGTTAACAATGTAAGCACAAGTTCATAAAAACCTTTTACCAGCTTCATAACAGTATAAATGACAGCACTTCATTATTTGTGTTGGCACATGAAGTTTCACGGCACTGTACGTTGTATTATACTGCAGAACTGCAGGAACTATAACGTACTCTGCTGTAAAGACTATCAAAGTGTATGAAGTGAACGCGTATAGGGAAGACTGCGCCTGCGTGTTTCATCTCTGAAACTAGAGGACCGATATCAGTTACATGTAGTACTGGGATCTTCGTTACAGTTATCGGACAAATTTTAGGTTGGTAGGTGTATTAGTCCGGCCGTTCCCAGTGGCCGCGCGGTCTAAGGTGTTGGCTCTGCGGCCGCTTGCTTGTTGGGTTTGCGATTTCGAATCCCGCGGGGAGCGTGGATGTCTTTCTGTTATGAGTGTTGTGTGTTGTCAGATAGAGGTCTCTGAATCCGGCCGATCACTCGTCCAGAGGAGTCCTACAGTGTGTGGTGTGTCTGAATGTGACCATGATGCCTCGATAATGAGGAGGCCGTTACCCACTGGGGGATGTTGTTCGTGGTAAAAAAAATGTGTGTTAATCTAATGTAAGATCTACTCATTTAACACAGAGCACAGACATAACTCTGCCAAATAATGAAGAAGTTACTGTCTGAAGGAATATGACGCTAAATAGAGTGGTGTAATTTGCCGGCTGTTTAGAGGAAACAGCTGCTACCATCTTCAGAGTAGGTACCCTGAATCTCATCAAATCTCACTCAACATTGTCCGTTGCCTAAAAGAATGGCTCATCATGCAAAAATAAGATTTTTTTTTCGCTTAAATACTCATTTCACCGCCCCATGGACTGCGCCATTCAGGGCGCCTGCACCCCTGCCCCCCCTCCCCGCCGCCCCCCAGCTATGTCGCCGTGTACATGGATGCTGCTTTGTTCTTACATTATGTAAAACACGAAACGAAATGCAGTACCCAGTGTCACTGGGCACTAGGAATAGCATGTGATGCTATGTGATACTTGTTCAAAATATTTGGACTTCGTTTTGAAACTCAGTCTATACGCTTAAGTGCTGCTATAAGCGAACTTAAAACTCTCTGATAACTAACTACTTGTATCGATCGGAGTTGGTCCGCTAGTCAAGAAGTTTCCCACGCCGTACGGCACCCGAATAGTAATTTCCGCCTTCACGGTATCCCCGCATTTAACCGTAATCCTGTGGCAAATGAATGCTGCCCACAACCTAACCCCTCTTTTTTTTACGTCCGATGTGTTTCTAGTATTTCTCATGCGTGCTATATCCCTTTCCTACCTAATGGTACTTGATGTTCTTCACTTGCCGTCTTCTGCACTGCAACAGACGCTCCTGACCTGCAAAGTCCTGATGTCTGAACGGTTGCTTGCCACTTCCCTGCATGCGCCGCCAGTTACACATAATAGCATATGCCTCCAGAGGGCTGCAGAGGTCCTGCCCCCTGCCGAGTGGACCTGTGTAATGTCTTTCGGCTGCGTTACAAACGACCAGCGACCCAACAACATGCAGCTGAAGTTGTGCTGTTCCTCACAGCAACCAAGGGGGACACAGTGTTTGGAATGACTATCATTTTTGATTTGCAACCCACGCTGCAGGTGCCTTCGGTTTTCTAAGGTTTCCTGTGTTTATTTCCTTCATGTACGAAAATCCTGAGAAGAAGATGATTTGTTGGTGGAAATCGATTCACGTATGCATGATATTTGCGAAGGTCAACGCATGAAGATAAACAAATATTTCTAACTTGCGGGGGATGAGGCCGTGTGGGCCTAGATGGCCGGAGTCTCTGAGATTATGAAGTTTAAGTTGTTCGTAGGTGGCACGAAATTTGTGTGCAAACGGTCTGTTCAGTGGATTACGTACCTTATTTCAAACATAGTATTTTTCAGCTCACCGTACGCCCAGCTGTCTTCGTAGGCGTAACTGGGATATTAACACTGGGTGGAGGGAGTCGACCATGGGTATTAGGAGTCAAGTTATGAACAGGGGTAAGATTGGTTTGGACCAGTCCTTAATGTACATACACTCCTTTCCTCTTACTGTTACCCCAATTTTTTGGCCCCTTTTCAACACAGTAGACAGAAAAATTATTCTTACATAGAAAAAATATAGGGGAGGGGGAATTTCGAGTTGTAGCACTTACTTGATTGCACCTACATTATTATACAGACGGAACTGTAAAACTGGCTCGATTCACCCCCTGACACAGTTCACATTTAATTCACCACTCTCTGTGAGATAAATATCAGAGATTCGCAGGGACCACCATATCCGTCTTGAATATATAAGTATTCGCAACTGGAATATGAAGCAGCAGGTTCTTCCATAACGTTGGAAGATATCTGCTGAACTACGCATTGTCAAACACCACTTCATAGCCATTAGAACGTCCAGTCTCAAACAAGTCCAAGTGTCACTAAACTTAAATGCAGTTACCGTATCGAAAACACTCATTTTGGTTGCAGCATTTCACTCATATGCCGACCTCAGTGGCCACGCGGTTTAAAGCGTGGGTCTGCGGCCGCTTGCTTGCTGGGATTGCGGGTTCGGGTTCGAATCGCGCAGTCCACATGAATGTTTGTCTCTTTTGAATACTGTGTGTTGTCATGTAGAGGTCTCTGCCACGGACCGATCGCTCGTCCAGGGGAGTCCTGCCGACTGTGATGCGTCGTTGGGTGTGATCTTAAAACCTCAAGAGTGAGGAGGCCATGGCCCGCGTTGACCCGCAGCGCCACATAAAAGAAGAACTCTTCATGTGAGGTTCAAAGTTGACCAAGACTCGTACCATGATTCAGTAGCTACTGAGCTAGTGGTATTTCTTACACACAGCATGTAGGTCTTTATTACTTGCGTCCGCATGTCATAATTTCATAGACCACCGCCGTCTAGATGCTATGGCGACAAAGTGTCCTGATTTCGTTTCTTACCCAGATACCTGCTAACCAACCTTGATGTTTTAAGAGTTTTTTTTGCAGTCACTCCTGGCAGCAGGCGTCCTGCGGTCTCTTGCTTATGTCCTGTATTGTTCCTGTAATTATTAGGACAGACAGACAAAGAAAGGAAATCCGCTCGTTACAGGAAAACAAATACCCGTTCTCCGGCTTGTAGTTAGCAAATTTAGTAAGGTGTACCGTATGGTGCTGAAAACTTATGGATTGTTCCAAATGTTAACATGGCTGGAGAAAATACTTGAACTGGTCACATAGTATTGTTAGGGTACTGAAATAAAGAAGGTTTCGATGAGCTGGACATGTAGCGCGGATAAACAATAAATCAGTTTCGTGCAGAATTTTGGTACGGAAGACTCCTAGGAAGTGAGCACTTGGACAACAGAGAGATAAAACGAACTCCATGGAGCGGAGCACTTTTTGAGAAGCTGTTAGTTCCTCAGCTGATCAATAAATTACCCTCGTTTTATGACACTTGACGGTTCATTACCGTCTTCACCATAGCTGCTCAGCTGTACCTACCCTGCGTCAGACGAGTACAGTCCAATTCCTCTAATCTTCTATCGTTAAAGTCAGTTTTAATATTATCCTTCCATACGTAGCTTTGTCTTCTAAGTGGTCTCTTACCATCAGGTTTCCGCACCAAAACTCTGTATGCTTTTCTCTTTTCCACAATACGTGTCACGTGAAATAAAACAAGACTTATATTAAGATGGATATGAAGAAAGCAGCCTGTCATTTTCGGAAACTGGTTCAGAATCCTGTCCGGTAGCGCGCTGTAATATTTTCAGTTCTGAGTCTACCGGTTCTGTCGTCATAAGGTTAGTTCTTAACCTTTTAAAGTCGGTATTTACGAGTTTATTATATACTTCAGTGTTAAGGAGTTATCAACATTTTTGTTCTTATTATAGGTGAAACACAATGAGTAAGATGAAAAATGTATGCGAACCGTTATGTACACTCGTACATTCAGGTGGGACTGACGCTGGCTGTAATTTGGAAATGCACGAGTTTTATTTTGGGGTTGTCATGTAGGACACGAATGTACGTACCACCGAAATTTCATCATGCTTCAACAGCGGGAGATCTCGTAAGGCTAGTCGTACTGAACGAGCCAGTGGGGCTTCATAGCTGTTGGGGTGGCGGCTAATGACACCCTGAGTTATTTGAATTAGTTTCAGTGGCTATGGCTTCATAATGTTTAGTGCTGAGGTAATCTTTTCTTTACTTTTCACACTTTACTTTACAGGGGCATGGGTACCGGGGTTCTTTTCCGGGAGTAAAGCGGCCGGGGCTTGAAATTGACCACTCACCTCCATCTACTGCGGAGGTTAAGAATGATAGGAGATTACCTTCACTCCCTCTATAGTTCTTCATGGCGTGGGTAGGGACAAATTTACCTTTACATTTCACTTTTTACGGTTTGCGACTTAATTAAACGGAAGGGCGTGAGCTTTTGAAAATTGTTACTCTGTGTCAAGATTTCCGAATTTGTATATTTAAAGATCGACATTGTAGTGTTAAGTAAAGCGGTTAGTAAGACCCGAAACCTAACTGCGATTCAGAGTACTCCATGAATGCAGGTTTACAGCCTTACCGCTGCACCGTACTGCTTCTACGCTGTATGTGACGCCAGAAGGTGGCGAGAGATTTGAAGAAATTAGAAGCGTACATTCGCGAACTAATGAATGTAATGTGAAAACGGCATTAAAACGATTATCCAGTAGGGAGAAATGAAGTCACTTTATGGTAACCATGTTGAGTGGAGCAGATGCGCCAATAGGGGATGGTTGTGCTGGGGGTACAATGAAGCTGCCTGTGCCACAAGGGGAAAGGAAATGAGGACGGTTATTATTCACAGGAAAGCTGTGTTGCGACCGTACGAAATCTGCTCATAAGGGTATAAATGACATCTGTGGCGAACGAGAAGTGTGTTCTAATGAACACGTAACGTAAGTGAGAGTGCCTTATTTTCTGAGGAGGTGCTTGTGCGTCAGTTCTAAGTTTTTCTCGTGTTTCTAGGAACGTTTCCACAGTTCTGTGACTTATGCGTAAGAAAAGGAACATGTTAGTGTTATGCACTACAATTGAAATTGCGTTCTCGTAAATTCAGGCATTAATTTAATAATTTTTTTGTGTAGATGACAAGTACAGACTCTTTTTGGATTTGACATTGTTATTATGTGAAGGTAAAAGGTAAAGTGATGTCGTCCCTATGATATCTTGAAGGCGCATAAGGGAGTCCCTAAGTATTAACGTGGCCCTAAATGGAGGTGAGTGACCCGGCTTCACACCTCTACCGCGTTATCCTAGGGGAAACATGTCATATTATGCGTAGAATAGGAGACTAATTTGATATCAGACTCTCGTGTGGCTGCTCTGAAGTAGAGAAAAACCTCTGTGCCCAGAATCGAATCAGATTTCTCGGTTGTCCAGCTCATAGGCTAGTTATTTTATTATTTTGTATATGTTTTTAAGGGAGGAGTTGCGACCTGAATTTCCACTTATTTCGTTGAATCGTGTTTACGTTTATTAATTTCATTTGTCAGCGTTGTGTTACGCCGCAAATAGCTGTGTTTAGAGATTCTCAAATAAGGAGGCGCGGTATGAAAACGATGGAGCAAAAAGTAACCAGAAATTTGTAAAAGAATCTGTGGTGAGTGATTTGAATACTGTCGTCTGCGTAGAGGCCGATATTGCAGGTAGGTGTGTGTTGATGCAATGCGTATCTCCGTGCTGCACATTGCCACATGCTCAGTTCCAGTGGTTCGTTAGTTACGAACTGCAGTCGCCGGTCCGCCACCAGCTTGTTATTTCACATCGTATTAAAAGCGACCTTCAAAAACCGCGAATAAATTAATGCTTGTGGAGTTTCCGTATGAATCATGTCCGTACCGGTCCTCCTTAAAATAGAGAAAGTATCACAGATTTGAAAAATGAAATATGCAGGCGCCAAAATATTTGTACTGATGTCTTGAGGCGGGCAGTGCGGAATTCCCTGTGTTGATACACCATTTTATTGAGGTGGACGGTGGACGCATTTGAGTGCCTTTCAAATTGACTGCATATCCTGCGGTAGATTGATTTACATGCTCTTGAGATGGTGGTTGGACATACGAGTAAACAGCAATGCACCGTCCAGACTATTATTATTAAAGGTAAAGGTAAAGTGATCCCGTTACAGGCGCGGTGTGGCCCAGAGGGGGGGAGGGCAGAGGTATAGCTCTACTTTTCCATGACCGTGGCACTAGAAGGGGTGGGTGGTCAGCAGTACGCCTTGGCCGCACTTTACCCCCGGGAAAGACTCGGTACCCATTTTGCAGGAGGCTGGGTGGACCCCAGGGCAAGTCTGGACGGGGGGAAAATCTCGTCCCCACCGGAATTCGATCCCGGACCGTCCAGCCCGTAGTCAGTCGCTATTCCGACTGATATACCTGGCTCACAGACTGCTATTATTAAAATCAGATAGTCACATCATCTCATAGCAACATGTTTCGACTATAGGAAGTTATGTTCAGGCTAAATCTGCGTGTATAAAAATAAATACTAAAAATGTAAAAAAATTACGTCACATAACTTCTACACACTTTTAGCATGTTGGCATTTTTATGCATATCAGTTCAGCTTGTAGATGACTATTTTTAACATGTTCCATATCCGTGCATTAAATGGATAGTTCTGTCTACACAGTAAGCCCAACAAATGCTCCCATGTGAAATGTGTTGATCACGTGTTATTCATTACACACATGTTTTGACCGCTGTCGCTGTCACCATCTGGGTAATTTACAAGATTACATGGTGTCCAAACAAATGTTAAAATGCATAAGTGAACCACTAACTGTAACTAAGCTCGAGACTCAACACATTCTACCTTACAGCACACACTACCATAAAAAAAAGAGGGTGCACATTAACTGCTTAAAGCAATACACCCAGTTCTTTTTTAAGGAATTGAATTTTATCAGATATTAGTAGTTAATAAGCTGACATTCAATGGCTATGTAAGAAGTTAGAGACAATCTTTGTCAAGTCGTGTTTAGTGGCTGACCGTGAACGTACACGACACAAATCCGCAATTTCACGAAACTAACCGTCGCTTTGAGGCGTGTTTGCAGAAAAGCGACCATTAGATTCGTCATGTCTGTCTGTCCATCCATTCGAGTGTAACAGTTCGGTTCCCACTGGACAGATTTTCACGAAATTTGATATTATGTTCCTAAAACCTGTCGACAGAACTGAAGTTTCATTATAATCTTACAAAAATTTCAATGAAGACTTACTTACATTTATGATAATATCGTGCTGAATTCTTCTTACAATGAAAAATATTTCAGACAAGTTGTATAGAAAATCACAACATTCATTTTATATTCAATGATTTTTTTCCCCCGAAGATCATGCCGTTTATGTGACAATGTGGAAAAATATTTGGAATCAGCCAGGCCGAGTATGACAATATAATGAGGCGTATGCTCTTTGCATGCTGGATAACTAAAGCTACAAACACATACTCAAAATGTGTGTATTGCTGCTTTTACTTTAGATGCCGGACTGCTGGCTAGAAGTCAGTTTTCGGAAGGTCCTGCGACCGGCCACCTCGACACAGATTTTTCATGGTTTCCCTGTGTCTATAAGCAAATGCTGAGATGGTTCCCAAGATTCCAAGTTCCCACTACATGCTTCTCATGTAGCCCTCCCGACTTAAATTTATTAGTAACCAATTTCGTATTTTGTATACATGTAAAATAACCACTGCCACCGGGCGACAACCCAATTGCAGT
>Ga0136643_10013373_pt1 | contig 12273 bp, 7 predicted proteins | sample TergutLab28metaG_FD_96883 | JGI IMG/M metagenome (GOLD analysis project Ga0136643, IMG submission 96883) | Labiotermes labralis P1 segment gut microbial communities from Petit-Saut dam, French Guiana - Lab288 P1 (version 3) (version 3) | ecosystem: Host-associated > Arthropoda: Insects >...
CCCTAGTCAGGGGTTCTGGAGGCAGTTGTAATTTGGTACAAGAAATTTCATTTCATATAGTAAAATTTTCTTAATTTTTGGTACTTTAAGACTATTTATGATGACAAACCAATTTATTTGTCATTGCTAATGTAAAACAATTGCGAACCGGCGGTAGTTTTAGAATTTTACTGCCTTTTTTTCCGAACATCTCGGGGTGTTGGCGTCCTAAATTCAGCAATAACAGTTTCACAATTGGGTTCAGTTTGGCACGATTTTGGAGGACCTTCGGAATTTCGGGGGGGGGGGTTGAACCCCCCAAACCCCCCCCCCTTCCTTCGGTACGCCATTTCATGACAGTACGATGCGTCGACATAAAAAGCTCGTTCTTCTAGGTTCTTATTTATTCATCTTTGTTCCTACCATGTACCCAACTAAGTGTAACGTACCTACGTAAAGTAGCATCTTTAAACAACTTAATAAACAACACAGGAAGTGACGCTGGCTTCCGTGCTCATCCAGCACATTATAAAGGCGTATGGAGGAGGAGGAGGAACACAAATGCCTACTCATTTACGCCCCCGAACAAGTTACTGTTGAATGAGAGTTTGCTTTACCCTCGCGACAACATCCCCAGATACCAATCAGACAGAAGGTTGTGAGGGGCGTGATCGCTGACAATGACAGTTTAAATTGAAGTCATGTAATGGAATTATACCCAATGGGGAAAATGACATTAAAGTTGATCGTATCACCATAATTAACTTCGCTCTTCAGAATCTACAGTTTGTTCCGCTTCCATTTACTCTTTCGTATGAACACATTTTCACTGACCTTCAAACATTTCTGTTGTAAATGACACAATGGTTCGAGCCTTGTTTATGAATATGACAGTATTCGTTATGCGCAGGAATTTTATAAAATGCTATATAGACTCCCTACTTAATTTAGCACGTGGCTTTCTGGGTAATGACACACAAATAGTTTGGCAGGTTATTGCCCACGCTTCAGAAGAACGTACTGCCTCCATCTTCACAGGGGTCACAGGGGACCACAATGCACAAGCTCATGCTACGTATGTTTTGTGCCCTGTCTAGCTCAGTATAGTAGGTTAGACTTCTGCAGGACACGAGGGGAGGGGGGGGGGTGGATTCATCGAAACTGATAAAGCTTTGCTACAACAGAATTTTTCTTTTATTAACACTGTATTTCTGTTTATATGGCCCAGTTAACTGATTATGAATTAGTTGGAACATTCATAAAACAACATAACTGCCTACTGATCCGATTACTAGCACACCTCAGCTGACGTCCGACCTCCTCGTCTATTAATTATGAACTGTATGCGCATCCTTGAAAGGAGAACTCACTTTGGTATATACCTGAATGGTATGAACTGAGACCGCTTCCTTCATCTATCGGAACGCCCGATCACGGTTACAGTTCTTACCTGAATGAGAGCCTCGAACTCCCCATATGATAGAATGAAATTTATCTTGTTACCTCCCTTATGCATTCTAGGAAATAATCAACTACACTATCATTTCCGTCGTCGGTTGCTCACAGGGTACTAGCAAACTAATGATTCCTGGAAGGATGACCGTCCGCCCCCGTATGAAGTTTTCCTGGACGGACCTCTGTGTGAGTTTTATCACAGAGAGCAAAGACTTGAAATGTGACCACTATACTGACCTGTTATTCTAAAGCATATGGATGGCTTCGAACCGCCCATCACTGAAGGCTGTAATTATTTTAACTGATAAATGTAGCAACAATGATCGACTACGACAGCATATGGTGTAGTAAGTGGTTACCAACTCAACGAACTCCATGGAAAAGAGGCCTTCCTGAGTAGCTAACAGGTCATTAGCTGGTCAAGAAATTCACCGCATTTTACGGAACCCAAAGGTTCATCACCGCATCTAAAAGAGCCCGCCACCTATCCCTACCTGAGCCACGTCAATTCAGTTCATGCCTTCACATTCCAATTCTTGAAAATCAATTTTAATATTATCCTCCCGTCTGCGCCTAGGTCTTCCAAGTGGTCTCTTTCCCTCAGATTCCCCACCAAAACCCCGTTACCAACCCTTCTGTCTTCCATTAGAGCAGTTACCAACATTTCGGGAAAAGGTATATGTCCATCTTCAGCGTACGCAATATACACCTTCACCGTCGCGAAAAATTCAGTCTCATACAATTGGGTTTGCTTTTTAATTTGAATATATTTTAACTTGTGTCGAATATTCGTGTTATGTTGCTGTTGTTGATTATGATGATGATGATGTTGTTGTTGTTGTTGTTGTTGTTGTTGTGTATAGTCCGAATACTCCTCAAAGTAATTTAATTCCGTAGTCTTCATTACCTCATTGTTAACCGTTTGAAGTAAAGTGTTAATTATAGGCACCGCCTGCAGTAACATTAAGGAATTCTCTATTTAACCCTTTCATAAAATTTCACTTGTGCATTCTGTCCTTCGTTGCAACGCAACGAAGGACAGAATGCACATCCGTAGCAGGGCACTCTTCGCAACATAACATTACACAACACGGCAAGCTGCCACAATACCCACAGGTACAGCCAAATTAATGTGACTTTCTATAGTGTGACTTTAGCAAGGGCGATATGGCTCCCTGATGATGGTCCTAGGACCGAAACATGTCGGAGCGTTTTTAATGTTTTAATGTGTAAATTTTATATATGTGCAGTAGTTGGTATAATAATTGAGTATATATACACAAGTGTAAATAATGGCACTGAAAAATTCGGTATAGTATTTCTCCAGGTAATGCTGGTGATCAGTTTTGACTTTAGTGCAAATCGGCGAAGTGTAAAACATACCTCACTGCGGTGCATAAATAAATTTCTATCCGTACACTCCACATTTAATATCCGATCTGGGTAAAATTCGGTATGAGAGATATGCACATAATATCGTTACTTATCCGTGAGTTTCGTGAAAATCGGGGCTGGGAAGGACACACCTATCTTACAAGCGTATATGAAATTCCATACATTTCAGAGTGCACTGTGAAAACTTATGATATTCTTGAGAGTAAAGAAGGCCTTCTTAGTAAAGTCTGTGAACAGCGTCACACAATATGTAATTTGCCATCTTCTTATGCATAATTCAGATTTTATTCTTCACAGGGCACCGAGGTGTGTCAAATTAAACTTTTATGAGCGGAGTGAGTTATTATTAATAACTGCAGAATGACGTCGAATTTGTCTTCTGACAGCTGTGAGGTCATACGATGGGGAGACGCTGCTCCTGAGCGGCATCCAGAGGACAGACATGGGAGCCTACCTGTGTATCGCGAGCAACGGAATCCCGCCCCCTGTCAGCAAACGCTTCGTAGTTCAGGTTCAATGTGAGTACGTCACCACAAATGATGGGGAAAAAAGGGTGCTGCTCCATCTACATATACACGAAGCAAATACGCAAAAACAAAGAATTTCATAACATTTTGTAATAATATTCTGTCCACAGCACTATTTGACTACAACATATCCCCCGCACGTTACTGCTGAGTTAAATACAAAGAAGGCCTGTTGTACGATTTTGGAGCTTCGCCCCTTTTGAACCATTTAGTTATTTATCCCTCAATTTTATTGTTTTTCTTAAGTTATTAAACTCCTTTCTCATTTTCCATGTCTTGATTAACCTTTTGGCGCCGGAATTATTTTTTAATTTTAGCACATTCTGTATATAAAATGTGAATAATATAGGAACCAAATACGTTAGAATTATGAAACAAACTGCATTTTGAAGAGAAAAAAACTGAGAGTATATCTCGTGTTTAAAATATTCAGTACCTATATTTGTTGAATAAATATATAAAATACAACTTTAGAGGTTAGCGATGCGGTACGACCACTATAGTTGACATTAGGCGTCAAAAGGTTAAGACAAAGGCTATATAAAACCAAATATTTTTCTCAGCACGTCGTTGAACAACTTCAAAGTACGTACCTTCTTCAAAATAATAGACGCAGATTCATAACAATACAAAACTCTTTTAAAAAGTACTCATAACGTACTAATTCTGGTGCTTGTGACCCCCAACGTTTCAAAAGTATCGGCTGCCTCTGTCAATCCCCTGCGCTGAAGACAGAGTCAGCAGTGCCTCCCAAACATGGGTACTTCTGTACTACGTAGCACACGTCACAGAAGACCAATAGCCTTGAATGTTCTAAACGGTACACTTACATCTTTTTTTTTCTTGTGGCGCTGCGGCCTAACGCGGGCCATGGCCTCCTCATTCTTGAGGTTTCTAGATCACACACAGCGACGCGTCACAGTCAGTAGGACTCCTCTGGACGCGTGATCAGCTCGTCTCAGAGACTTCTAACAACACACCACACTCTCAACAGACAAACATTCATGACCCCGGTGGGATTCGAACCCACAATCTCATCAGGCGAGCGGCCATCGACCTACGCCTTAGACCGTGCGGCCGCTGGGACCGGCACACTTACATCTTAGAAAACGTAATTCATTACTTGTGTTGCAGACCACATAAAAATATGCAGCCCCTCTTAAAATATTTTCCGATATTATATTGCATAAAATACGAGGCTTTCTAAGATGATTCATGAAGCATAACTTATGTCTCAGTAGTGTGTCGTGGATCTGTTTAGTAAATTTGCATTTATGCTTGAAATAAACAACATTCAATAACAGTGATCCACGAAAAATCACAAAAAAAATAAATATTTAAAACGCGTTTAGGCAGTACAACCTTTCTACGCTGATTTATTTAATATGTGGCGATTTATAATAACCAGTGATTAATTCGCTTTTAAATTTTATTCAGAAGATACCTCAAAATGTATGATTTCTTACAGAATTTAACCAATTATTTTATCAGCTGTTCATAATCACCCAGCCATACGACAGTTGATCCAATGTCCTTTTAACATTCTCCAAATGTTTAAATTCTCGAAAGAATATAATTTCCACAGACACGCAATCATTGATCTGTTGTTCCTGCTAGCAATTAGTGGCAACCTCATTCTCTAATCGTATTAGTACGTCATAACGACCTAATAATTATCTCGTGAGTGGCCAATTAGATGAAGTTAAAACAAGTCTCTCTACCATAATGAGTCACGAGAGATAATTGAATTTATTCAGCCTGTACGTGGGTACCTTACAGTTGCTGCTGCCGTACGCTACGAGAACGCATTGTCTTTCGCGATTTACAGCACTGTTCTCTCACTTAGGATTCAACAATAAGGACAACATTAGTTTACGTAAGATCCACTCACCTTACAGCTGCCAATTTCCAAATTATTTAGATCAGTTAATACTTTTATTTCTACAAGTAATCTTAGAAAGCCTCAGTGTTCCGGAAACATTTTGAACAGCATCGTTGTAGGCGACTCATGCATTCTACCAGCACAGTACACTCATTACCAATTATAATCACCTATATCGTGGTGTGGCGTTTACCTTCCACCCTCATCTATCACCAATGTTCAAGAAAGAGTACACAAACCTCTGTTCCTTATCAGGGCTTTCATGACCTGTTCTAGGGTGAACTTTACCTTACATTATGCCATTAGAAAACAGGCCCAGGTGTTTTAAATTCGTACTTAACAACAAGCGACTTACTTTAACCTGTAACGAAATATCTGATTGTTAATTGAATTCAGTACACAAAAAAGTAACTAAACGTGGAACTATGAAACTTGGGACACGCTCAAAAGACAAACTGTTGCCATGACAGCGTAGAAATTTCGGACTTCATAACAACGAATTTCTTAATCAGCAGCGTAACGTGACATCGAAGGGATACCCTGTACAATGCAGCTGGCGTCTTCCTACAACCATCACTTTAATCGCCAGTTCGTTATTTTCAGAATAATTCCATCACCAAGCTAATTAGTTTAAGCACTGAATAGTTATTGGGTAACTCGCTTGTAAAGTCCGAGACTGACCTGTGCGACCCCACAAAATATGCGATCCCAGCAGCGCGTAAGTGAAAACACTCCACCTCTTTGCAACGTGCACAGTTCACTCTATTGAGAATGGCAAGCACGTTTACTCAGTTAACGGTGCTGTGAGACCACTGTTGTGACACCGGCCCTGGCAACAGGCGATTTCAAACAGTAACCCACACCACGTCCCCTCGCCCTCAAAGCAGAATTAAGACGTATGACTTCCCCGAATCCTCCCAAACGTTTCCCCTACATTTCCGCAGCGCTTGGGCTCCGTAAGTTGAGTTCAGAGCTGTGGGCAGTGAGTCCTGCAGTGACTAGCGTCTGATGTGCTATTCGGTTTTCAGGGCGACATTATTTTATTAATCATGTGACTGTTTCGTGTTGCAGTTCGGCCGTTGATTAAGGTGTCTAATCAGCTAGTGGCGGCGCCAGTTGGTAGCAATGTGGATATTGGGTGTGACGTGGAGGCTTCACCCAAAGCAATGAATAGTTGGTTTAGAGACACAGGTAAGGTAATATACCGGACTTCAAGTAGTAACGGAACAGCAAACCCCTGTCCCCTGTTCGTCTCCACTGATCGTTACTCAAGAATACGGCTGTGACCTTGACAGCGTGGAATTAGTATCTCTTACCTCCGGGCAGAGAAACATAGAGACGTTTTCGAGACCCTGTAATCTCTGTCAGTTCCTACTGGTCACAGTTCATTAGTTGTTCAGTTCACAACAAGCCTAGAAACAAATTTATGCTCTTATCTGATTTGACAGAACACTACAGAAAACCCTTATCTCGCCTTCACAACACGACTTCACTTCAGACGAATGTGTGGTAAATGAAAGATATCGGTTATCGGTAATTTCTCTCTTCGATACCACTACAAAGGTCACAGGTTTACTCTTGAGTAACCAACGTTATTAATTTCCTTCACGTTAAGGACGTTACGACGTCCGTCCATCTGCCGGTGTTACTAACCAATACAGCTGATACACGCGTCTCATTTGTTGTAGGATTTATTCAAATAACGGCCTAACAATGATGCGCAATCCTACTTGTGACACTGACATACAGACAGTACCCTGCTTACCCAAGCGTTCCGTTCCCAAAACCTTTTAGAAACTGGAAACTGACGAAAGTCGGGAGTTCGACGACCCATTACCCACCGAACATATACTGAAGAGTTCTTACAAACCTCCAGGGGTTGGAGGGGATTCAAAGAGGCGAACTATGAGTTACGTAACATTCGGTATGAAATAACTCGTACCGAAAACAGCGTCGGTACTGCTACTGGGAAAGTAGGCAACCCCGGAAGCGCTGATTTCAGACACCAGTGTTTTTTTTTTAAATATTCATAAATTTTTATGGATTGGTTGTACTTGGTGTGTAGGACTTTAAACAGTGCTGCCATTAATTCACGAGAGCTGTTCAAAGTGCCGCCACCGACTTCACAGCGCAGTGACACGCCGTGTTCTGACGTACTGACTCAAAAATATCTGTTGTGTTTGAATAATTTCACACGTTGCTACATTTCTAGCTAGCAGATCCTCTTCCTTTTTACACAAAGGGACTCATAAAAGAGGCTCTTGATTAGACCCCACAAGAAAAGTCAAGCCGTGCCCGTTCAGGGAACGGCGGTGTTCAGGCGACGCCCCGGCTACCAATCCAACTATCACGAAATGCTGCGATCAGGTTACTTCTCTCATCCTGCATGAAACGGGTCTGGGCACCATCGTAGTCGAACCAAAGGTGCGGGTTGTCTACTTTCCCAGCACAAGTACCGACGCCAATTTCCATATAAAAAAGACGTTTCAGACCACACGTTCCCAATCTCAAATTGCCTCCTAACTCCCCTACAACCCTTACAATTTTGTAGAAATTATATTAGTACACCCTGTATATGCAGATTTTATTTACTTATATAGCAGGCACATATAAACGCACGCTTACAGTTAACTGTTACCTGTCTATTGAATTATGAAACAAAGTGTAATGGGGTTAAAATATTACGGGAAAATATTAAATAACCGGGGAAAGAGCGTGGAATCCCCGCAACCTCCGCGCGACTACGATTTCATTCCCATAAGGAAAAATTTGGTGTGATTCGAAAACTATATTACTTACTACTTTTTGCACGAATGTGTAGGCCTAAAACCTCATAACTTGAAACTAAGTCAGTTGGGGTGTGTCAATATCGACGCGGAAGCCGGGATAGCATGATCGTTTTATTTACAAGGCAATGGGCGGGACGATACGAGTTTCGATTCTGAATTCTATTCTGAATTGGGGTTTCTGTGGGTTTCCTCAGTCTGTCCAATCTAATGCCAAGCCAGTATCCCAAAGTACGTCACATAGATTCCTTACGCATCCCGTACCGTTCATCGTTTGCTAATTATCCCAAAAATCCACGCTACACAGTGGCGTACCCAGGAATTTTGTTCGGGGGGGGGTCAAAAAATTCAGTTGAAGACAGAGGACAGAGAGAACGGGGATCTGGGGGCGTTAGCCCCCTAGTCAGGGGTTCTGGAGACAGCTGTAATTTGGTACAAGAAATTTGATTTCGTATAGTAAAATTTTCTTAATTTTTGGTACTTTAAGAATATTTATGATGACAACCAATTTATTTGTCATTGCTAATGTAAAACAACTGCGAACCTAGGCAGTTTTAGAATTTTACTGCCTTTTTTCCAAACATCTTGGGGTGTTGGCTTCCTAAATTCAACAATTTGTAACAGTTTTCACAATCGGGTTGAGTTTGGCGCGATTTTGGAGGGCCTTCGGAATCGAGGGGGGGGGGGTTGCAACCCCAACCCCCCCTCGGTAAGATACTGACGCTACACAGCCCGAGGTACTGGCAACTTTGTTACATAAAATAAATAAATCTCGACACATTATAATGTTGGTAAAACGTATCATCGACCCTGTGCTTAGATAGGGAATGTCCTTGGAAACAATTCCAACCACACCTAAAACAAATAATACCCAGTAAATGGTTTCGTCTCTTGGGTTTTCAGCTCAGAAATATTAACAACGGTTAATTACGATGTAAAATAAAATAAATATGTGACATGTGTCTGAACACCGTGCCAATTTGCTTGAGAGATGTACAGTGTACATGTAACAGTAAATGGAATTACGGAAGAGAAGATGGACGGAACATTTCGGTCTAAAGCACATGCGATTTTAACCGGAAAACGTAAAATGTAGAGCTCAAAGCATGGATTTTATGGCAATATTGAAACGGATCGCAAGTGCGATGCGGGGGCAAGATGCTATTTATTATTTGGGTGACGTTCCTGCCTAAGAGGGTTAAATTCATGTTTAGACCGTTCATTTGCGGGCTGCAATCTTAATTTCGAAAGGATAAATATTTTTCGTTAGCTGTTCTTAACAACCTAGTGGCTCGTTTCGCCAGCATTATTCATGCAATACTCATCCACGACCGCGTGGCACTAAAGAAAGCTATGATGTTATTTATATATAAACCAACTAGATGCACCAATGTATAAAATTTATTTTACCCCGCTACCCGCTAGCAAGCAGACAGCAGTATCTGTTTGACAAATGTTTGTTGCTGTATGTGCAGTCTTGAACTGCTGATGATGGACGAAAAGACCGTCCGAAACATGTAGAGTGTCATTCCAAAAATAAATAAATTTGATACATTGGTGCATCTAGTTGGTTTTACTATAGAAATAATATTACGATGCACGGCCCTATGAACGTCCAAAGCTGTGATGCTTTGCACCACGAACCGAACCATCGTGTTCAAGTACTAACTAGTGTGTGTACCCCTCTAAAATGGGCAAATAAAGGGACATTAAACACTTTCTCGATCAAATAGAGAAATATAACACAGAGTGGGAAGAAAAACAATGCTGTCTTCATATACGCGTACTTAAATAATTACGTAACACAGCCTTACAAATAATAATAATAATTGAATTCATACATTCATACATTTTGTCGTCTGCCTTAGGACAGTTCTATAGTCTCTTCCAAAGCATATTCTTCATACAGTACGAGCTAGTTTTCAGTACCCTCTCGTTTCCTTAAGGTCGCCCAGTAGGTGCTCACGTCTTCTTCCTCGTATTCTCGTCAGTTCTCTGCTTTCTTCTATCTTTCTTTCAATACCGTGTTTTAGAAGGCACTGCCCATGCAAAAGAGGCCAATCCAGTTAGATCTCAGATCTTTTCTTGCATTTAGGATATTCCGTTCCTCCTTGACTCTGTGAACACTACATTTCTCACAACATCGGTCAAACTGATCATCTCCGTCCTTCTCCAACACCACATTTAAACTTTTCCAGGTATTTCTGGCCTACTCTCCAAAGTGTCCACGTTTCAGCACCATGCAAAGCTATGCTCAAAATGTAGCACTTAACTATTTTCTTCCTTAAATTAAAGTCCAATTTGCTGGTGAAAAGAGTCTTCCTGTTGCATACTGTCTCTACCATGGCAAACGTGGATTTAAGTTCAGGCGTACATTTTGCCTCATTTGTTAAAAATTCAAACACTGCTAAAAACACATAGTACAGTTCCTCACTCATGTGATCTACGTACCCGAAGTTAAATATGAAATAACAAAACTGCCCTACAATTGGCCCTAATTAACCTAACGTACAAACTGCAACCTGATCAGAATAACCTCCTGTCTGTAATACCGTGATATTGTGGTTTACGACACCGTAGCTGGTAGCCTGGTGAAAGACATAGCAAAAAAAAATTTGGTACGCACCTACCAGAAATCGCAAGTTTTATAAGCCTGCATTTCACAAAACTAATCACCACCTCCGTGAGACGTTAGATCCATCGAAGGCGTTTCCAGTATAGATGTGTTTTGGCCAATATATAAATAAACATGAATGTAATTGGGGTTTTCACAGCAGTCCTCTGCCTTCCGTGTCAAAACGAAAAGAGTGTATGGACACAATAGGAATTCTGAAGTCACGAATCGACAGAGAAGAGAAAAAGTTGCCTTATTTAACAAAGCTATCAAATGCTAACTTTTTTAGCGTAAGTAGTAGATGAATTAAATATACAAATAGAGCAATGATGGAATGGTATTTACAGGAGAATAAAGAAGTAATCCGATAAAACCTCTCCCAGTGTTATTTCGTTCATTACAAACTCCACAGAGAGTGGCTGGAAATCGAACCTGGCCCTCTCCAATACCAGGCCAGCAATCAACAGTCTCAGCTATGATAAGGCAGACTTGATCACGCAAAATATGTGAAATTCATACGTAAATGTCTTTGTGAGTTTGCGTCTGTTACACAAAAATCCTGCTGCAAGTCCACCAAAACAAGGAAAATATTGACACAAAAAGGGTTAGCAGTTTGACAAAGTATTCCAAATTTACCCTCGCCTTCAGTTTCCAGTCACATATTCACAACCATTAAATTTTCCTATACGCCGATTAAAAATGTCTGTTCTGACCAAAACTCATTAAAACCATAACCAGTTTCGGGCAGGAAGCTCTGTCGATGGAAGCCATTTTCCCAACCAGTTTCCGATGGTGGAATCAATATGACTCGCGTAACCGAATGACAAGGATTGATAAAAGCTTCTGAACACCATAAGTGACCTCATTACCCCTGACTGCAGGCCATCCCGCCGGGCTGCCCGCTTCCTACTGCTATGGTCAATGCTGCACAACCTCACGACCCAACCCTATATATCGGAGCTTCTATCGGAAATCGAACCCAACCTCTACTCCTGTACTCTGCCCTCGATAATTTTAAGCCAGTATTTCTGTTCAGAAAACCCATCGTGTTCTAGCGAATTTTTGGTGTTACTGTTTGCGGACAAGATTCTTCGTGGACTGACAGAGAGCATGAAGTCCCTAGACTACAGTAACACGGAGGTGTATGTTATAAGTGGCCTGGAAATACCATTATATCTAGCTCGAAGGTGCAAAATCTTATTAGAAAATTTAGCAGTCGCTCAGCTGGTCAAGAAATTCTAACTAGTCTTGTTAAAACGAAAGCCTTATCAGCATGGCCACAAACACCTTGTATAAAGTTCAGTCTTCAGCCAGCTGAATGACATATGTTACTGATTACATTATGCCTCCAACATTAATATTACCCTGCCTACCATGTCTCTGGCGCCTTCCTTCGAGCTTTGCACAAACTGTCACAAATTTCAATATGCCCAAAATATAAAACCCTTCCCCCCAATTATAAAATCAAAACCAGTCATGTACGCGTTTGTTGGAACTACCCAAGTATCTATAATATCTTATGCGTATTGGACCGTGCATCATCTTGATATTTGAATAATGATTGACCAACTAGATGACACTTGCTTTATTATATATTGCTCAACATGTTTCAGACGTTAATACGTCCATCTTCAG
>Ga0136643_10013374_pt1 | contig 12273 bp, 5 predicted proteins | sample TergutLab28metaG_FD_96883 | JGI IMG/M metagenome (GOLD analysis project Ga0136643, IMG submission 96883) | Labiotermes labralis P1 segment gut microbial communities from Petit-Saut dam, French Guiana - Lab288 P1 (version 3) (version 3) | ecosystem: Host-associated > Arthropoda: Insects >...
GGAAAGGAAGCTGAGGGTGTTTGAGAACATGGTGTTGAGGATAATATTTGGACCTAGGAGGGACAAGGTAATGGGGGAATGGAGGAGATTGCATAACGAGGAGCTAAATGATTTGTACTCCTCTCCCAATATTGTGCAGGTGATAAAATCGAGAAGAATGAGATGGGCTGGGCACGTGGCGCGTATGGGTGAGGAGAGGGGGGTGAATAGGGTCTTGGTGGGTAAGCCGGAGGGAAAGAGACCACTGGGGAGGCCTAGGCGCAGATGGGTGGATAATATTAGGATGGATCTCCAGGAGGTAGGATGTGGGTATATGGACTGGACTGGGCTGGCCCAGGATAGAGATAGGTGGCGGATGCTTGTGAGTGTGGTAATGAACCTTCAGGTTCCGTAAAATGCGGGGAATTTCTTGACTAGCTGCAAACCAGTTAGCTTCTCAAGAAGGACTCTAAACCATGGAGTAAGTAACTAAGTGACATACAGGGCACTTGTGTGTGCTGTGTGAGCCCCAGAATGTGCAGACATATTGTGGTAAAGCGACTGCTGGTTAGAATGTTCTATTCTGACATCTTGCATGAGGGAATGTTGATGTAAACGTTTAATCTGAAGTTCTGTAGAACCTTGTATGTCAGTAGAGTGTAGAGTGCGGAGCATGGTATGGTATTGGCACATTATGGGCATAAAGTCACAGATTTTTGATGCCGCAGGCTTCGACCTGCTGTTCTAATAATCTGGGAAGTTCTGCAGTGGTATCCGCTATGTTTCATGAGATTGGGTTTTGGTTGATCTACCCACAGACTGGAAGATTCTGGTTTGTTTTTCTATTGTAACTTCATAGTGGGAGGGTGATGCCAGTAGTTCTTGACGGAGCACTGTGCATTGTGGTTTCTTTGCACCCAGCTTTCTTGAACTGGATTCCATCAACCTACAAAAGGTAACAGGTGTGAAGTGTTACATACTATGATTCCTTATAATATGTTGGCACGTGGACTTGGAAAGGACCTGAGCACGTTTTGTGTCCAGAAGGTACTCATCCAATGAATCACAATGTGTCCAGTGTCTGGGGTGGTTTCTTGTAGATGAAATAGAGCCTGATAAGCAGAGCAAGGTACTTCTTAAGCAGACCACACCACACCACACAACACCTCATAATACCATACCATACCACATTACCCCACATCACACCACACCACAACACATCACACCACACCACACCACACCACATCATACCACACCACACTATGCCACACCATTCCATACCACATCACACCACACCACACCATACCACATCACACCACATCACATCACATCACACCACACCACACCACACCATACCGTACCACACCACACCACGCCACACCATACCATCCCACACCACGCCACACCATACCATACCACACCACGCCACACCATACCATACCGTACCATCCCACACCACGCCACATCACCCCATACCATATTTTAAGCTAAGCAAGTGGTGTGATGCCCTGAGGAAGTAATCTAGGTTGGACTTGTGGATTCTTTTGTCTCTGAATTCTAACCAGGTCATCAAGAATGTGGACCAACATTTTCAAATTCAAATCTCTGGTTTTATGTCAGTGTGTACACAAGATACAACGTGGAACTTGGTGTTAAAAATCTGGTGCAGTGTTTCAAATACCAGAAGTTTGGATACAGACAGACTTGCTGCAGTTTGGATGTGAAGTTCCTGAAGTGTGGTGCAAAGGATCATAGTGATGCCATCTGACAAGGACCATGTGTGATATGAACTATACTACATTGATATCACTAGACTGTCCATCTTTTTGTAGGAGAGTTCAGTTCACAAAATCCAAGTTGAAGAGGGCTTGTTATTCCTGGAGACTCTAAGGAGGTGTTCCAATTCCAGTTAAAGTCAGGAATGTTACATGTGCTAACAGACCAACAGAATATCAGTACAAAGAATGAACCCCATCTTTCAATCTGACACAGCTGGCCTGAAGGTTTGTTAGGTATGCCCATGAGGTTCCTATCTGTGCTAATATGCATGGTAGGCTTATCATTCTGATGTACAGAAAACTGTGATATTTGGCAGCCATTTGAATGCAGAGGGTCTAGGTAAATTAGCTTTCACCATACTGCTTGCAGATACTTTGCCATATGTATCCAGTTTGATGTAAGAAAGTGGTTTGTCATCACAAATGCACACAGTACCTTTCTCCACTAGTACTCAGTTATTTGGTTTCATGATCAGCAGAATTGTCTCTCCACTGTGGCCTTTTCTGGCTCCACCACACTTAACAAAACTATTGTGGTATGTTTATATATATCATCAAAACACAACTATATTTATTAGTAGTTTAGTATGGTATCTGCTACATTAGGCACAATTACAGGTTTCGGCTACTAATGCTTTACAACAGATACGACATATGTAGGGCGTTTTCTTTTAGGTGTGGGGAAGGGGTTTGTGTGGGACCGAGATCTCATTTGTGTCAGTGGTGGGTGCATGGTCTGGAACAGTATCATTAGTTTATTCATGCATTATCTCTAGCTGTGTCTAGAATGGGATTCATTATATTACATCCCTAGTTTTATATGGTATCTATGTGCTAAGTCTAGGATGTTAATATCTATCTACTGTCTTTTATCTTTTATCTTTTCACCTTGGGAATTGTGGTACGGTCTGTATCCCATTATATAGGTGCAGTTGCCATTAATTGTTGTTTATCCCAATAATAGGTACAGTGCCATTAATTGTTGCTTATCATATTTCTCTGTATAAGTCCACCACACTTGTTTCCACATCCCCTTTCTCTGGTTATGGCATAGAGTCCTCTTGACTTGTACTTTATAGAGTTTGTTTGGCATTCTTAACATGATCTTTTCTGCCTATTTGATAATGTTCAGTTTTACAAATGCTGTGGACATAATTTTCATGTGATTTCTGCACTGTATCTCCAATTTAAAAGTGTGTTACCTGAAATAGGTTTCAGGGAGTGCACATCAGTGGGTCATCATCTTTTATCTGTTCTGCACTGAAGGTCCAAGTTACATAGTCTTTTAACCCTTCGATAATGGAGCAGTAAAACTTGCAAATTTTGTTGTACTGGCTGCATTTGTACTCATATTTTTAAAACATTTTTTCAGCATGTTTCTTTTTATATGTTTCTTGGGCTCAATTAATGACAAAAAAATTGCTTGTCTTCAAATTTTTCATTTCCCATGCATCTGTGTAGAATGAAATGCCTAAAATTTTTGATTGCAAGGAAATATAGTTCAGTACAGAAATATGAATGAAATGTGCCAGTGTCATGATAGTTCTTTGCATTTGTTGCATATTATTTTAATTGTTTTGTTAGAGTGGCTTTGCGCTCCCATTCTGAGCAATGGCAATTTTGGTAAGATTGTTACTTTATACCACCTAGGACTGAAGCCTGGATACATTTTTTACCCCATCAGTTCCAACGGTTAACAGTTGTGGGTCAACTGTTACATTGTTCTGTTGCATCTGCATGTTTTATAGTTGCACACCTAAGTGGAACCTGTTGTGTTTCTCCTCCACATTTCCATTTCTAAGAGACTTATCGCATCTCGCATATTTCAGTTGCAGCCTGTATGCCTGTTTGTCTATCCAGCATTCTGTTCACTGTAACTCTTTCATTTCCACCAAATACTATCACATTTGTTGTTCTGCAATATGGTGAAATTTCTCATGCACTGAAGCCTGTTATTATCATCAGGATGTCAGGTCATCTCAAATGATTGGTTACACTGTGATACTAGCAAGCTGTCATATGAATTTATTTTAATGATTTAATACCTTTCTGGGTTATATTTACGTTCTCTTGGGAAGTCTGTAACTCTTACATTTCTGAATGCAAATACAGAGACTGTTTTGTCTAAATGCAAATTCTGTGTTCTGTGAAATCTTCTCATGCAGGCAGCCGTGACAGAGTGTGAAGGTGTTCCAGCATTTCAGAGATAGACTGTGTCCCCATCTTCACAGTAATTACTGTTTCTGGATGTCTTAGTAAAGAAAAATGCAGATGGCTAACTTAAGCCATGCAGTGTAGAGAAAAACTGCACATACAGACCTGTACCTGCACTCAGATTCTAGGCATCGTCCAGGACATGCAAAATGCTGTTCTGTCCACTGTCCTGTACTGCACTCATGCTATGATTATGATAGCCTCAAGGAAGAAATAGAGCACCTAAAACAAACCTCAAAAAATAATTGAAAGAGCATTTGGGTCATCCAGCAAGCCCTACACACCAAGAACAAGCATCAGACAACAACTAAGAAACCTGCTGGTGTTACCTCATTTCCATACCACCATTCCATATCCAACTAAACAAGCAGGCTGCTGGCTAAACATAATACCACAACAGTTCACATTCTGGCAAAGAAAACTATCAACACCTTAAGGCTGATCAAGGAATGTCTAGGCCTGAGAACATCTGGCATGTACTGCATTCCATGTGAATGTGGTGAGATGTATGGGGCCAGATGTCTAGGATGATTGAAATCAGATGCCAAAAACCTAGAAGACACTTATGACATGAGTCAGAAAAGTCTGCTGTAGCAGAACAAATAAACATAAGACATGAACTTCAGTTTGAAATAACCCATAGATTGAATAGGATAGCTACTTATCTGGAACATTTGGTGAAGGAAGCAGTAGAGATGCAATTGCATCTGAAAAACTTTAACAGGGAGGCTGGCTTCATGTTAAGCCCAGCATTATAGCATATAGTCAGTATACTTAAACATTCAACACGGTCAGCGATAGAAAAACTGAGGCCAAATTCATCAATTGTTTGACTCTGCTAGTGTTCCATCTCCAGTACCAGCTGGATATATTTGTATATTGGATAGCATGGCATCAAGTTGTCATCACGAGTACCCTGGGGATGGGGACAGGTTCAGTATCTGAATCATCGAAACATTTTTCCACTTGGATGCAGATATCTGCCCAAGAAGATTTTAATTGAATTTTATTACCATAAAACTTCAAAACATGTAAGTGCTGATGTGCTTGACAGTGAAGAAGGACACCAGCGGACTCCTCCAGACCAGACCTATGATGTCATCTGTCATAAGGCATATGATAGCACTGGAATGTTTGGGGTTTCCATGCAAGTTGTATCAACTGAATTGTCTGATTGAGTGAGATACAATGAATGTCTAGTGCCCCCTAGAAAAAATGTTTTTTTTTGTATTTTATTTTATTTTTCATAAGCCGATAGTAGATTGTGGTGAATTGCTTAGGTACTTTCCTCAGCTAGACAGACAGGAAGGCTGGATCACTTAAACTTCATATGACAACAGCAATACTGTTGACACTGCAAGAGACTGTTGCTAAGTGACAGAGGTAATTGCTGATTTATGATGAGAATGTGTGTGAGGGTTTTGTGAAGCGGCTGTTGAGCAGTTATTCTTTACTGAACCTCCGATGGAAGCGGGTGAGTAGGAAGTGGTTCAAATTGTAAGACTACAAGATGTGGGCTCTACTGCTGATTTTGATGATGCAAGGTAAGCGTGGTTAACTTCATCTAGAACCAAATTAAGTTGTGCAAATTGCTTAGGAGTTATATTTGGTCCCATTTGGTTGCCTTTGTAAGTTTGTATCCCAAATCAGTTGGTTGGGTAGTAGAAGGAAGGTAATATGCAGTGGCTGGAGGTGAACAGGCTTCCCTTTTTGTAGTTCCTTGGTAGGAAATTGTAAGCCATGTGTCAGAGTTTGATCTTTATATTTTACCTTACATTTTTATTGGGTTATTGTTCTCTGTTTAGGTATAATATTTATGTACTATGTGTAGTGATATAGAATATATTTTATGTATCTCATAGTGTTGTCCAAAGTGGTGGCAGCGATACCGTCTTTAGGTAATTGTGTTGGTGGTAGGACAGCCACAACACCCCATTACAAAGCATTAATCGCAGTGCAGTGAAATGCAGTGTTACCTTAATTTCAGGTGTCCAAAGCATTAAGTGAAGAGATCCGCCGCCTGTCTGTGCTGGTAGATGAGTTTAATTTGCCATTCCACCCTGAACAGCTTGTTCTGAATGTGTTTAAGAAGGAACTACATCACCATGTTGAAAATGGATTGGGTAGTAACCTGCGTGCAAGGTTGTCCACTGCACTTGCAATGAACATTGAAAACAGTCAGCGAGAAATGACAGGTGATAAGTGATATGCTTTCAGTGTCATGTATTTTATATTACTAGTTGGATAAAAGTGTTGTAAATTTAGTCACACAAGCTGATAGTGTATGGAACATTTAATTTGCATGGACTGACGTGTTCCGAGAACTCAGTGGAAGAAATAATTTTATTAAGTAATTATGTTGTTTTAAAGAATGCTGTTCATTCTTTCTCACATCCATATTTTATGTCTCAATTTTAAATAAAGTGTTCCTGCCATTCCAGACATGCTGGTGTTGTAGGAAAGGGTGTTTTGCCCATAATTTCTCTTATATTCTGAATATTCTTTTACGAATTAATACTGATATGTCATTTACTTATGTAACATAGTTTGATCAAGATTGTGGTTTTCCCAGTTGTAACATCATGTAGTTTGGTAGGTTGAGATCAGTATTTTGTAGGAAGATGTTGCATTCATTTAGCATAGAAGACAGGCAGCAGGTGATCTGACATGTTTGTTTGCAGTTGGTAATCTGGTAGGTAGGTAATAGTGTTCCATCTCAAAATATGTAGACACTGTGTTCTGAAATATTGCTGCCCAGCTGTTTGGATTGTGCAGTGTCATAGCTACACTGTTGGGACATTAAATGCTGCCATATTTGTCGGACATTCATACTGGAGAATATGCATGTATTTTGTTAAAAATGTGCATTAGTGAGAAATTGCTGTTGTTGTTGTTGGTTTAAAATAAGCACAAAACAGTCAAAACTAATCAGTATTATTGATACTGATGATGAATGAGTTGTGGTGTTTACAATGGAAGTAAGTAACGGGATTTGAAAATTATATTTTTCCCACATAGCAGCAGAGTGAATTAAACGGATGTATGTCGATTCTAGTTAATATATTTCTAATGTTGACTTAGTTGGGTTGAGTTGGTTTTAAAAGTATTTTAAACTTGGAGGTTCTTTCACATTTCAGGGTGTATTTGCTGCCACAATTGTGTGTGTACAAGTGATTCGTTTTACACTGTTAGTAAAGTCTGCATAGTATGTGCGTGTAGGTTTTTCCCCGTACGTGTGATGGCAGAATATTTTTTCCTACTTGATACATAGAAAAATGTAGTAGTGTAGGGTGGGGTGTGAAGACATGACCTTTTCTTACATTCTCTTTTAAGGAATAAGTAGCTTATTGATTGCCATTTATTATTTATACCTTAGTTTATGAAGATTACTTGTTCCAGATTGCTGGTGTGACATTTAGTGCTGCATGTAGACTTGAGCATTCTGCCGCAACATAACAGTGTAATGTAACCACGTAGGATTCTGCTCACCCTGAGGTTTAGTTTCAGACAAGATGGCACATATTGTGGCAAACGGGCTGTGCGCTGTGATCCACCAGCTGTTTGCTGCTCCTGTACGAAGATGTGTGAATATCGCCAGCTCAATGCAAAGATTGCAGTGAGCACAGAAACACATTAAAGCTTGCTCTGGCAGCATAATATAACATCCTTTCATGCACACTGGAAAACCAACAGCAGTGTTCAGCCTTTGCAGCGAATCAAACAGAGTGGATATGGGAGCAACACCACCCAGACCTGCAAATCCCTGTTATACTACGCTGTGAAGTTGAGGCAGAATGCTCACATCTGGACATGACCTAATACATTTTCATAATTGCTATTTGAAGTTCACATAACTCGCCACATTGAAGTACCATGAATTGTTTCCATTACCTCTGTAACACCACACCCAGTGGCTAACTTTCTGTAGTGAAAAGGCAAGCATTTGGTATGGTGTTTGGTGTTCTACTATTTGGTGTGTTGAGGCCTTATTTCTCTGTGGAAAACAACCAAGACTTTTTTTTGTTTTATATATATGGTTGCATGTTTCGTATACTTTTGTTTAATTCTGTAAGTTATGTATTCTTATTCTTATGTTTATGTATTCTTATTGTTATGTATGCCCTGTTCTGTATATTCTGTTTTCATTGTGCCGACTGGCATTCTCCGACTACCGTGACTTTTTCCTCAGTTGCAATGCAAATTCCAGGGTATACCTTGCAAAGATGGGGCATGGTCCGCACTCTTCCGAATTAGTGAATTGTGTTGTTCTATTGTTCTATGTGTTGTTTGTGTCAGTTGTGTTGTTCTGTGTATTGTTTGTGTGTAAATGTGTACTGTACTACTGCCACCAGGTGGCAACCCAATTGCAGTTGAATATATTGTATCATATATCATATATCACATATATATCATATATATATCATATTATATTACTGTGGATGCCACTGCCTTTTGCTGCAGGCATTTTTAACTGTAGAACTGTGAAACGTTAGGCTTTCAATTACAGATGAATGGTGCTGTGACCCATATGGCCAACCAAAATGTGGGTTTTCTTAGGGGAACATTTTAAGACCACTTAGTTTTGTAATTTGGCAACAGTCTTCAGCCAGGACATTCCCTAGAATTGACAGCATTGGACTTTTTTCTGTCAGGGTTTCTGAAGTGTAAAGTGTGTGCTGCTGCACCAGAGAACTGAAAGTTGACTTTACAGAGGAATTTGAAACAGATAATGGTGCTTCATTGTTGCTGGTTGTGTGGAATGGTAAATAGTGATTGATGTGATTTGTGTAATGTCATAACGTTCATCAGGAATGAATAATCTTAAATATTAAGGTATGGATAGTAAACTGCAGTCATTATGCTGGCTTTTCCTTAACAGGGTTTCATTTTTTTATTGTCCAGTCTCTCTCACTAGTCTACAGAAAACTGTCACATTCTTGTACCCTGTCCTGTGGCATATGTCACCTTCTTATTGCTTTACCGACCAAACATAATCTTTCTGTCTGGTGTCATACAAGGAAGTTCTGTAAGCCACTGTGGTATCTGATGACTTGTTGATATTGCATGTGGGATTGTATTCAAATGGTAGTGCCCAGTGGTCTAGTGAGCCATGTGCTAGTCTTCATGTATTTTGTATGTAGTGCTCTGCAGGAAATATAGCAGAATAAATTCTTTTTTCAGACATCTATCTGCTTCACAGGTTTGAGGGAGAGAATTCTTTCAGCACTCATCTAGCTTCAGAAGGACAATGAAAGTCTATTTATAAACAGTAACACCTTTGACATTGTAATTTTTAAGTTGGCCACAATTGCCTCAAATGTACATTTTCAAGCAAAATTTTATGGCACTTTAAAACAGACAGTAAATGTAAATCTTACATAGGTTGAAGGTAAACTGTACAAAAATATTGTGGTAAATGTAAACAAGATTCAGTCTAATAAATACTGGTACATAATGGATATTCAGAAATTTGTGTGCAAATAAAGAGATTCATTCTCAGAAATCCATTACTTGTTTGGAAATTGGGTTTGTAAAATTACAGTAAGGAAATTTATTTTGTAAATTGCTGTGTACCAGAAATTTAAATGGTCATTTATGGTGTGAGAAGCTGTGGCTGTGACAAAGTAGTGTGGGCATTTATACCTGGCTGACAAAGGTTAATTATAGAAAGAAAAGCACATTTAAATGTGACATTAACAGTGACTTAGGGAATAATACAAAACCAGGCACAGAATTACATGACTGAAAAGGAACATGTGATCATTGTGGCACAAAGTAACCCAGTGACTGTACTGGCTGGGCAATTCAATATGTTTTAAGCATAATGTGAATTCCAAATAATAGTGCACTTGAAAAATAAATGGTTATTGCCCTTTCTGTATTTCTAGAACGAATGTCAGGTCTGCTGCCAGCAGAAAAGAAGCAGGTTTCACTTAACATTTTGCCTCGACGAGAACCGTTTGAAATATTATATCGTCTGAACTGTGACAACCTATGTGCTGATTTCCACGAGGATTTGAATTTTAGATTTTCGTGGGGACTTACATCAATCATCTCTCGCTTTGCTGGAAAGAAAGCAAACAGTCTTGCATTAACAAACTATTCACAGCAGGTAAGCATGTTATATATAATTGTTTGTGTTACAGGCAGTGGCCTTATTTAATTAATTCTTTCATCTTCTTGGCATATTTATAGAGTTATATGGTGTGACTTTCACACACTAAGATACAGTGTCTTTCCTGAATGTGATGCCATGGCTGTCAGATTTGGTTCTCATTTTGAACCTGTTATCTTAGAACTGAACAAGTGATATGTATAATGTAACTTATTTATGACTTTATTATTTTACAAACTTTGCCCGTCCAATACTGATAGTGTCGGACATGGTTCTGGTCTCCAAGTACACATTCTGAAGATTACAAATCAGAAGTGGCATTAGTACCAGTGTCAACGGTATGTAATGCCACAGAGTAAACTGCATACTGTTGGTGTGTGTTGTTAACATTAGCTGCATCATGTAACTTTTATGGTTATTGAACTTTAACCATTAATCACTCATAATTTAAAATTTTTTAACATTCATTACAGGTAGTTCTTGATTGCACCTTTAGTGGAATGTTTTATTTTATTTACAGTTTATGGCATGTATACATTCAGTGCTTCTCTTCATATGCCATTTTATACTTTTATTAAGCCTGCTTTCTTGTATTAAAGAAAGAGTATGGATTTGTGTATCATATCAGTGACATTCTGTGTTTGTATGTTTGTGCTTGTTTGCCCTTTCAACTTCTGAACCAGTTGACTAGCTTAGGAAAATGGTAGGAATTATTATGCTATTGGAGACTACTGCAGTCCCATACCTTACGATTTTGTACAGTCCTGAACAATGAAATGGGAGTAGCACAGGCTTGAGACTTCAGATTGACTCTAGTGTCACTAAGTGTATGATTCTGAGGCGTGGTAATAGACCTAAGGAAAACTTTGTTCAGTTAATTGCTGTGTTTTGCTTAAAGGACCTTGGAGCAGTATTGCAAAAAATCCCTCTGGCTGTGTGTGTGTGTGTGCATGAAATTTGGCACAGTGCCAGTACGTAAATATAGCTACACAGCATTTACAAAGTACTGTTTCTAAGTCAGCAGTTGAAACCTCATGATATTGCTGAATCAGAGGTTAAAGTTTTAACATTTGGACTTCTGATGGTCAAAACATTGTGTTTATGTGAAGTCAGATATTAAAGATTAAAATATTTGTACCAGTTTTGTTTGCAGTTAACATGGCCTTACCCCAGTAATTGTCATCAACATCTTACTGAAAACTTCAGATCAGCCATGCTATAAGCTGTTGAAATGACCGTAATATGTAGCTTTTCTTACGGATGACTTTCTTATTTAATGTTTTATTGCGAGAAGTTTTTTAGTTGCCCAGCCAAAGAATATTTTAGCGAGAACACTCCTCGTATGGGAAGTGATAAGTGAAGTTCATTTTCTTTACTGCCTCAGTATTAACTGTACTGCTTTTCTGCATAAACATCATTCCAAGAGCATGCTAAGTAACGAAACACCATTTTTAAAAGGTTTGTGTTTGTTTTGCAGTTAATCTGTGCAAGATCAAGTAGCATGTATAACAAGTGTTGCATAGTTATGCCAGCATGCACTCTGTTACTGTTTTATTGTAATCATTTTATTGATGTGTATTGCCATATGTTTGTTCATACTCTTGTAGCTCTAGAACTCATGTCACACAAGTCAAGGGTATAGTTCTAAGAATTCTGTACACACATGCCTGCCACAATTGCAGAGTGGCCTGGGGTGCAAGGTTAAGCACTTAAGGTTACCTGTGTTTGTGGGACCTGTCAATTGGTGGTGAATCATTTGTATTTTTTTGAAGTCTTACATTGCATTATGCAGTCACTGTAGAACAAGCAGTCTTTGGGACAAGACATCGCAACATCACCTGGTGAGTCCGGCAGCAGCAGTGCTGCCTAATTAGTCTCCTCTTGCTTGTGTGTGATTACTAAATATTAGTAAAGACTATCTATGGAAGTCTGTGAAAGTAACACTGTATAGCCATCACCGCTTCCTCACTCCTTCTAAGCAGTGAAATCAGATCCACGCCCTGACTGGACAACATCTGAGATACGCCCGATTAGAATAGTTTCTTCGGTGGATACAAAACTAGCACTAATGAGCGCTCATATATATGTATGTATGTATATATATATATATATATATATATATATATATATATGTGTGCTCATTAGTGTTTTTTATACATGCTGCTTTATCTTACACAGATTATTTGA
>Ga0136643_10013375_pt1 | contig 12273 bp, 7 predicted proteins | sample TergutLab28metaG_FD_96883 | JGI IMG/M metagenome (GOLD analysis project Ga0136643, IMG submission 96883) | Labiotermes labralis P1 segment gut microbial communities from Petit-Saut dam, French Guiana - Lab288 P1 (version 3) (version 3) | ecosystem: Host-associated > Arthropoda: Insects >...
CGACCTGGTTTGAAGAGCAGTCAAAAGATTTTTTTTCCAGGGGGATAAAGTCGTTGCAACAAAAGTGGGCGAAGTGTATTGAGTTATTAGGGGACTACATTGAAAAATAAAAAATATTTTTTTTGTGATAAGTTGTTTCTTTCTTACTCATGTAGATAAATTAATGAACACCCCTCGTATGCACTCTACTGTTCATATTTTCGACATCTGCCAGGAAGCAGCTCCAGCTTCTGTTAGAAAATAGTCAGCTACTTTATTCCTTACATTGTTCGCTGTTATCCCCCAACGTACTGTTTGTCCATAAAGTACATCTTCAAGACCAGTCACTGTGAAAGTCTTCAAACTTATAACCATCTCTCTCGCGAACAAAATTGTGCAGAACAACACAGGCCTTAACAATGACGACTACAAATTCAGGACTGACATTAAGCGGTCGCTGGAAAATTCTCCATTTATTGCTGAAAATTCCAAAAGCACATTCCACATGCATTCCATACATATTTGTACAATTTTTTTTTTAATACTCAGGTTAGATCCACCAAAATGTCGAAGTATATTTCTGTTTAGCGCAAATCACTCATCTCCTACAAAGAAGTATGGTACATTAGGACCTTTTGTACCTTAAAGAGTTCTCTCACTGGGTAATTCCAGCATATTTGTCTGAATTGATGCCTATAACGCAGATCGTTTAAAAATCGTAGAATCAGTCTTTTCCGTCTCGTCGAAAGATGAGACATTCGAAAATAATTAAAAAAAAAAAGGTTTGTCCCATCTTGTAGTTCACCAAATAGTGTGTAAAAGGCATCGAATTCTTCCCATTTTTGAATTATTGGATGAACCCAATGCAGCCCTTTACGTATACGTTTACGACGACGGTACAACAAGAACAGAGCAATCATTGAATTACGATCCATTATAGATCACTGTGCATGCACTGCTGCTTGGTCACAGCGTTCTTGGTCGTTCGACCGCCCAGTTAGAACCGGAGATGTTAAAAAGTTCCAAGTTGTGTTCTCGCTTGTCCAATCAGCTCCCGGTCGGTCGAAAACCGGAACGTGTAACGAGGCCTTACAGTTCGACTTTAAATCCCTGCCTCTAGAGGGTTATTCATGAATTCCGGACATTACTGCAGGAGATGACTTCCTAGGTCTTCGTAATCATAAAAGTTTGGACGGTCACGGAGTTATGGCTCCTTGAAATTTAGAATAGCGGGTAAGGATTATTGAAAATAAATGGAACAAAATATAAAACAAGCATGCCACCTAGTAAATTTAATCTAACTTCGTAAAATTGCCTTCAGTTTACACAGACCTGTGTTTTCAGCGGGGTTTCGACAATGCAACTCATCCTGGCGCTCTGTTGTGACCTGCGCGGTTTGCTAGTCGCAACGCGTTTCACAGTAGGGCGTTTTCGACAATTAGGAGACATCCATCACTCCGTCACCACTGAGGATAGGACCCATGCTGATACTAACCACTTTGATCATACAGACCTAGGTAAACATCTCCTGCAGTCATATACACATGTTATCAATCAACCAGTATGTGTCTAGAAGTGTGTCATCCCCGTTGCGTGTGTGAAAATTGGAAAGGGTATGTAGTCAAACACAACTATGTCAATTAAGGTGTATTTAATGGCTATACATGTTTCGGCTTTTACTCGCCATCTTCAGGTTGTCTTTAAGAGAACTTAAGTTCCTACTATATACATTGTGCGCGCACAGTAGGTGTTCTTTAATCCGTGAACTCGACTATGGCTGTAATCCGTGCGCGTGGACGGCTGAACTAGTGCTGCATGTAGTGGAGTGCACAGGAAGCACAAATTCATTTTCGGACGCAAAATGTAGATGACATTTCGAGAGTGTGCTGTACGTGTAGGGTCTGGTAATGATGTAGTCAATGATGTGTGTAGTCAATGCAGTTCGTGACGCGCAAGTGCATGGGAAGGGGCTAATGGGCTATGGATATGATTCGCTTGACAGAAGAAATTGTCTCAAAGCAAGCTGTTGAAACTACAGATGTTTTGAATTTACGGAAGGGGACCGTGAATAATATGGTTGATGTTCGAGCTTGCAATAAACCAGGAAAGAGGGTAAGTTCAGTACGTTTGGCTAAAATAGTGAAAAGTTGGGTATTTATGGAAAGTAGGCGTGTGCTGCTTCGTCGTAGTGACTTATGAGATGTGCGGTGTGTGTTCATTGGGCTACGGCAGTTGCGTTTTTATAATGTGTTCGTTATTAAACAGTGCATGATGAGGGGATTTCCTGTCAGTTTTCATGAAAGGTTGACATTTCACGACAGTGGATCTGCATTTGTTTTATACAGGCGTTCCAAGCAATGTAATGCTATTCGGTGGGTGTAGTGTTTTAAGTTAACCGCAGAAATGAGATGAAATTTTGTCGGAACACCGTATTATTATAGGTTAACATGTTTGATTCTACATGATCAGTAGACCCCTGTATTTTAATACAATACCATACATGCATTGCTCCACGATACATTCCATGTATCCAAAATACAGTCGTGACAATAGGATGTGGAATAAGTCATAACATACAAAGTAAAAAAAAAATAAAACATGAAAGCTGTGTAAGTTTCTTACATAGAGTATTTTAATGTTACACTAAACTTGTTATATACAGCATATAATAAGATTATGAGATACTGGTAAACATCAGAAATTTATCAGCAGAATAAAAGGAGTATGTATTTAAGTATATTTGTAATACTGCTTTAAATTGAACCTTTTTACTAATCAGACTTGTGAGTTGTTGTGGTGAACAGTTGCATATTTTTATGCCAACATAGTAGCCTTACATACTTTTCAGAAAACATGAAGGGTTGGTAGTGGGTCTGTGAAGTTGGTATTTATTCCTTGTATTAGTACTGTGTACTGCAGGTTTTGAGATTTTTCTTGCTTATTTGCAGTGAAGTTCATTAATGAAGATATGTATCAACATGCAAGATGTAAAATTTCTTAATTGCTTAAAGAGTTGAAGACAACATTTATAGCTTTTGCACCAACTGTGATTCAAACAGTTTTATTTTGTAGAATAAATGTCATGTTACTGTAAGATAAATCACATTATACAGAGAAAGTAGGCACAGTAAATTGTTGCATGTTTTCCACATTGATGAAATGAAGACTTAACTGCATAAGGAGCTCCCCAAAATTTAGGACTTATTTGATCAGTATGATTAGATTACTCCAGTCAAGGCGGTTGTCAGTTTATAATCCAAGCAGTTTTGTATGTACAGACTCTTCTATATATTTGTCTTCATAGCCCATACTTAATGATTATTCATGCTATCTAGATTTGGGGCCAACTGGCTGGAAGTAGGACAATTACTGACATGAGACAGTACTGACACTGCAAATAAATAATCAACATTCTGTGTAGATAATATGACACTACTGTGCAGGCTCTGCTGAGGCATATACTGTGCAGGAACAAGTTATATAATGCACTTTCATGTAACATTGCAACTTTAAATCATGGTATAAAAATATTTAGGCCAGCAATGAAACAGTGTCTTTTAGCTCACTCCATTCATGTTGTAGAAGAATTTTCTTCTTTTGAAATTTTTTAATTATTGTGCATATTATAAAGACATTGACACATAATACATTGTAGTGTTTTCTGACACTTTCTTAGATAATGCAGCTGTGTTACAACATCAGTAACTAGCTACAATGGTCATGCATGCAGATTTGTAGTGTATTGTATATCATGAAGTGTTGTGCATTCTTGGCATTCCACTGTGAAGGTTCTATGGATTGTAACAGGTTTCTTTGTAGCTGTTTATCTCACATTACTGGAACCAGTTGTGTTACAGAAATGTTATTGAACCAAGAATTTGACACTTTTTAGAACCAGAATTAAAACTTGTTTGTGACTTCTGGATGTGAACAGTAGAGTAGATGAGGATTCCGTTCTTCTGGCATACATTGTTATGTCAGTGCATAATTTGATTCTGACCTTTCGAGAGAAGGTAATGCCCTGACCTTCAAGAGTGAATAAGTCCTAGAATTCATTTACATTGCATAGATTCCTTTATAGGACTGAGCCAAGGGGTAGTACATGTAGTAATAGAAGTGCAGTGTGTGTATTACAGGTGTAAAAATTATATATAATATCATTATAAATATAAGTAAAGAGTCACTTCCCTCCCCATACCCCCCAACTTTTTTGTTTTATGGACCAATATAACAACATAGAGTACATGCACTATCACCTGCAAAGACTGGTATTGTTGTTACAGAAGCAAGATTTGTGACTGATGCAATTTAATTTAATATATTATACATAATTAATTCACAGTGTGGAAGACAGCTTGCAACAGACAGTGGTTGTTGACTTGCAGGGTTGCCAGCATTTATAGCCACCACAGCATCGATGATATTTGTGAATGTAACTATTGAATGTATCAAGAGAACTAAACATGACACAGTCATTTGCTAACACTGTAGAAAAATGTAGTATGCATTTAGTACCATGCCCCAGTTTCTGTATGAAGTTTTGAGGAATAGGATGGCATTCTGACAAGATTTTTCTCCCAATAGTTAACCTACCTGTGTGTCACTATTAAAACCTGAAAGCATAACTTGGATTATAGTTGATCTGAAATCATCACTTGGAATAAATTTGGTGTTCTTCAGCCTGAATTTCAGTCACATGTAGCTGTCAGAAAAATAAAAAAACTCAAAACCTAACCTCTTGTAAATTAGAAGCCTACATGTAGTTATCAGTGTAGTCTTAAAGACCAAATATAGGTTCTGTTACTAAACTGAAAATTCAAAGCTTAATCTCCATTCCAGGACTAGAGTGACAAAGCTTTTATTTTGTAAGGACACTGTACTGTTTTTAGAGGAAAGTAGTCATAACAGAGTAACATTATCTTGAATATTCAGGTGTTCTGGGATTTTACATTGTGTAATTGGGCAGAAGAACCCAATATCTCAGAAACATTATTTCGTAAATGTTAGGGTATAATTGAGAGTTCTTAGTTTAGAAAAAATTTTCCAAGTGATGGGAAATGGTGTTTTAATGCTGGCTTAAATACTTTTATGTCATTCTTGAAACTTTTAGTGATGGGTGGAGGATGACTGAGTAACTTTATTCTTACTGTCTGATACTGAGTGACATCAGCATTCAGCATATAGAAAAAATATTAATGTCTTTTGCTTCTATTGTTGTGTATGTCTAACTTCTCCATGTTGTCCACAATGAATGCCAATAGGGAGAGCAAGAATTTGCGAGTGTCCTTGTCCTCCCCTCCTCCTTCAAGCTTTCATGGGTGCTGCACACAATGAAGTGTTTTTGGCTGATTAGCCATGTGACAATGAAGGTAGTAATTGGTGTTTCAGAGACTGCCTGTGTCTGCATCATCAGGGGGGTTCACTTTACTATCTTTGACTTTGATTTGAAGTATTTCTCAATGGTATGTATGTTTTAAAGTATAAGGAGGAGTTGCTTGAGTAAGTAGTGTCAGTAGCATTGCAGCATTAGTAGTGTGTGTGAATGTTACTGTGTGGAATATGAAATGTGTTATATTTGGTGAAGTGGGTGTGTTGCAGGGATCAGAGGTTGAAGAATGTGTTTTGAGTGCAATATTGTTATCAAAGAAAATCTCAGTAATGGGAATAATGTGTGATGAGATGAAGTGGATTATTTTGTCCAAGAATAGGATCCTTTGATGTGTTGTGGTTTTTGGCATGGTGCACACTGGGATTCAGTAATACCATGTAGCGCATTCTTTTTTACATTCTCTATTATCTCTAAATGTCTTGCAGCATGGGATTTGATTGAGTGAGTGTGTGTGTGTATGCACGCACGCGCATATTCATGAACACACTAGGCATGTTACTTATGAAATAGTGATTTAAATACATGAAATAAGTTGCTCATTTATCCTTGAGGAATTTTAAGGCTATAAATATATCTTTGAGGTGATGATGTTTAGATTTGAAGGACAGTGATATTGAAAGATATAGGAAGAGCATGTTCATTTGTGATGAAGGAACATTTGAATGATGTTAGGAATATTTTATTGAAAGCTTTTATGTGATCATAATATTACATGTGTCATGAAGTAGGAACATACGGTGCTGCAACTATGACTTGTTAAATCTTCACAATTATGTTATTATACAAGTGCAGCCACGTGAAGCAAGGCATGGCAGAACAAAATTTAAACATGGCTGGCTTGCTGCCTGCTTGATTTTTTACAGTTTGTGAAAGTTTTTGCTCCACTATACTTCCTGTTAGCTAAATGCATGAGGCCACTGTACTTTCTTGTATGAATGCTTGTGCAGTCAGTGTGAGGGTTCATGGAACTGGTGATGTTGGTCTGACTTCAGCTGTCCATTACTCATTACTTTCTCCATAAGAACAAATAATTAGATTTGATGCCACAATACTGGTCAGGAGAAGAATAAAACAAGTGAAAAATGTGCTGCCTACTAGAAACTAAACATAATACATTTAACAGTTACATGTGTCTGGGTGCAATGGAAGTCCATTCCATCCAGACATGGCTGACTGCCAGACATCATTACATTAACTCAACATGAAAGCTTCGAATCTTATATAATCATAGTGTATCATACATTGTTTCAGATATGATCTGGTTCATTGCAGGATATAGCTACCTTCAGAAGAAGCAAAAACATATGTGTGTACTTCTCTTGATAGTACATGTTCCGTAAATGTATTCTGTGTGTGTGTGTGTGTGTGTGTATGACATGCATACATCCACACCAAATGATGACCATAAAAACAGAGTAATATAACTGTAGTATTATTTGAGTAGGTGTTCATTCTCATTGTTTGAAAGCAATTGTTACTGAAGCCTAGTGCAACAACTTTCTAGATTTCAACTTTTCTTTTCTGCCAAACAAGAATTCCATGCCTTTCTGAATCGAGGCACCGCAGAATGAGAAGCTTTCAGTTACAGTTGTTTGACTAGTTTCTCATAAATTGTTATTAGGAGTGTGCAGAAACTGTTACCTTTCTTTGTTATGTTTGCTTTATACATTGCATGACTGGCTGATTGGGTCAGAACTGCAGCACACTCGGGCCCTAATCATGTCCTCCAGTTAACTTCTCTTGCCTGAGGTTGTTGACCTTTTAATTACTGCACTTTATCAGGTATTAGGAAATTTACATTTTACGTTCAACTAGATGGATTTTTTTTTTTAATTTTGCACTTCTCTAAGAGGTACAAAGCTCTTTAAATGCCTATATTTTATCAAGTACATTCTATTAAATCTTTATTTAATATTTCATAGAGTTTGTGCAGTGTAGCAAGGCATGACAGAATTAGTACTGAACCTTGCCTTACTGATAACCAGCCCTCTCACTTGTAAGTGTAACTTGGGGGATACAAGGGGGCAAATGCCCCTCCAATATTTTTTTCTGCCTCAGAATAATTTCATCAGTCAGCATTGTGTGTGTATTTGAGGTGAGACTTGGGCAAAGGCATGTATGTATATTAAGGACAGGTTCGGATGAATCCTTCCCATCCTTCTAACTTGATACCTTCATAAATTTAAGTTCTCAATATTCATGGTTGACTTTGCGTCTCACAGAGGGTGGTCCGTATTTATTACTGGTTTATTTTATGCTGCTGCTAGTATCTCTGATCATGTGGCGTCTAATGGTGGGATGACTGGTGAATGATGAATTGGAAATGATTTGGTAGGAAGTGGTTATGGCCATTCTCACCTACTGTAGTGGAATTTTTCTTGAGAAACTGAGGAAACCCCCAAAACCCCTTGATAGGTGTGTTCCAGATGAGATTTGAAAGGAATACCTTCCAAATACAAGTCTAGATTTTAGCACTACATGGGCTTGATTAGAGTCCTTCTTGAGAAGCTAAAGTTGCTTAGTAAATCCAGAAATTCTCTGTCTTTTATGGAACTGGAAGATCATTATTTCTTCCTCAAATACCTGAGTCAGTTCCAATCCATTCCACACTCCCACTCGTGTGTTTTTAAAAGATGCATTTTAATATTATCCTCTCATCTGCACATAGCTCTTACAAATGGTCTTTGTCCGCGAGATTTAACCCATATCTGTCCTGTGTGTTTTATGTCCCCTGCCTTGAGTTTCTTATTCTTATAAGGTGTGGCAGAGAATATGCATCACATAGTTACTCCTTATGCCTTTTTCTCAGGCCTCCTTTAAATTAAGTTATTGATGGTTCGTTGTAAACACAAAATTATTTCCATCTTATGTAAAATGTTTTTTTAAGTTTCATCACTTACCACCACAGTAAGTGTTCATATAGTTTTCATGGTGTTGCTACTTAATTGGAGCTAGGCCTGTTAAATCGTGTGACATGAGATATATTCACATAAAAAGTACATATTTTTCCACTATAAAAAAGTTTTGGACAGTGTGTGTGTGTGTGCCCTTTGTTATGTAAACAAAAATGAAATTCATTCTTCTGTGTCCCCAGTCTTGGCATGATTTATTATTATGCTGTGATTATGAAAAATATGGGTTATGGGTTCCTCCACCATGTACCATTCAAATTATAAGGCCATTACACTAAATTCAGTAGGTCTGTTTTATGTGCTGTTGTATAGACCATGGGCTGCAAAATGAAAGATGTGTTAACATGTTACTGTATAATATTTGTGAGCACCGAAGACACTGGAGCTGAGTAAAGCAAATCCATGTAAAAGAGACTGGCCATGGCTGTGACCAGTATATATATATATATATATGCAATGATTAATTTGTTTCCAGTTACATTAGTTTTTGTGCTGGTTGATGTTTATATTAAAGCTTAAACATTTCCCTGTTATTCCAGTTTCTTCATTGCATTTGCGTCTCTGCAGAGAGCTTGTTAAAATCATTCTCACCATCTGTTTGTGTGTGTGTAGCAACTCAAAAGTTACTGAATAGGTTTCCAAAACATTTGGTAGGGGGAATGTTATGACGAATTGTCAAGTTTTTAAATTTTAATTTACATCAGACAGTTTTAATAACAACTTTTGTGTGAAGATCTACATGTGTTTCTGCATGTTTGCCCAATACCTGTCACTCTTCATTGTAGTGCTCCTATGGTGTGGGAAAACCATTATCTGGCACACCAGATTTGTGAATAAGTGAATGTACCACTGTGGTTGTGTTATGCATGCGCTTTATAATTGTTTTATACGCAGTCATGACCTGATGAACAAAAGCTCATAGCCATGGCATGGCTTAGGTGGTTAGTTGCTGCTGGCTTGTCACTGTGGATGCCTGGCTTCAATCCCAGGCTAGTTTTTGTAGGATTTGTGTTGGGCAAAGTGGCACTGGGCCAGATTTTCCTGCAAGTGCTTTGATTTTTCCCCATTTCTCTCTTTCTACTAATGCTTCTTATTTCTGTATTCATCTATCATTGATACTGTGTAATCTCAGCTACTGATGGCACCTTTAAATAGCACACTTAAAAAAGCAAAACAAACATTTTGGTTATATAAATGAATTTCTCTACCTCAGGCTTTATTGCCTTATGGTTTAGTGGGTTCCTGTTTTGTGTTTGGTAGGCCCTGTATTAAAGTATCACATTGGACACTGGCCATCAGGACAGATCTTGTGTGGTTCTCCACTGTCCCTACAGGCAGTTGCCAGGTAGTACCTGAAATTAGATTACAACAATTTATTTCCACATTTGTTGTAATTTACATACAGACCTGTGTGTGTAGTCACACCCATTGCCCTAATTTGGGGATTTAAGATATACTAGGTAGTTTAAACGCTCTTCTTTTCACAGATTATTGAGTGTGATATGTATAACTCTAATTAGGCTATTAGTGTGAGAATTGTGGGATTATAATTGTGTGTACTGAATTTTGATGGCAAAACCTTTGGCAAAATTGCCACATGGAGGGAAAAGGATGATGTGAAAGCATGGTATTAATGTAGGTGTTGAAGAATAGTCTGTGGGTATGTGGGCAGGATTCAACCAGTTTAGGATAGAACCAGTTGCATGTTTACAGAGGTTATGACACTACATTTAGATGATAAAAGAAAAACTGAATAAATGGAAGAATGTGAATCAAATTGATTAGAATTTTACAAGAAGATTTCAGCAGAACTTTACAACTCATCACGTTCCCTGGGTAGCTTGTTGATTTGTGTAATGCTGTACAGAAATCAGCCTCTGCATGCAGACATTTTGTATCCCCTTTTTTTGCTGAAAGTTTGATCTTTATCAGTTACTTTTAACCAGAAAATGAATGTTCAATTATAAGCACATTGTTAGCTTCCTGTGACAAAATATTTAATTCTTTTAGTCTTTACTCTTCATGCAGTGGCGTTTTTCCCTTCAATTACATAGTGTTTGGGTGTCATTGAATGTTAGGCAGATTTGTGAGGTTTTCATCTCTCAGCCACAGTTTTGTATTAGGATTAATTCCGAATACACTGAAAGGCATAGTTTCCTTATTGTGTGCAGTGACATTGAGGTGTGATTGGCTGAAGGTTCAGTTAATTTAAGTTGCAGGGTTGCTGATATTAAAGTAGTAACACATAATAGATTATTATTGGTTGTGGTGCAAAGTGGTCTGATGCCCACCTCCCCTTCATTTATGTCTGTCCTATTCCAGTGTCTGAATATGGCTTATAGTGAGATTTTTTTGCAAGTGCACACTTCGATTGAAGAGTCAGTCACTAAACCCATTGGGTAGAAGCGCAGTGTCGAAAATACAGTGTTAATTTACATTACATATCTTAATGTGTTTTTGTGACTGCAACTCATTGTCTTTGTGGAGAGGTAAGTTTGGGTGGGATGTGAATGTAAGCATGTGATATTAAAGATGGGTGGAAACATCTGTTAGGTAATGCACCATGTTAGTGTGATGATGACATTTACATTGTGTGGCTGTGATGAAGAGAGTCAAGGTCTATTTGAAGATCTGTTTTTTATTATAGTGAGGAGGTAGTGGGAAAGCTTTGGGGAAGTTGCAGTGATGGGTGAAATTGTGTACAACATGTAACGATCATAGTACTCCCGTGTTGAAGCAGACAGATGAACTTCGTTATCCTTCACCTAGATAAGTAAAGGCGTTCGTCAATCCTCCGTGGAGATATGACACGATGTTTTAAATTTTATGAATGAATTTATTCTTAAAATTTATAACAAGATGTGTGTGTGTTTGAAAAGGACTTTTTTATTTCATTTGGCGGAATTTGTACGTAAATGTGTCTTGCCTAATTTAATTTTTAATCAGTCATCAGATGAACTTCGTCATGACCAGTTGTACACCTGTCATTCTCTTAGTATTACACCCCAGAATCACTGTTTGTTGCAAGGCATATTGGTCTTGAAGATTTAAGTACTCAGGACTGTCATGTTACAATTTTATGTTGGAAGCTTTGTCTAAGATTGGACTGTATAGTTCATATATCATCCCTCCTTCCACCCATCTGCCCACCCACCCATGCATCCATCGATCCATCCTGGAATAATGATAACTTTTTTTGTAGTTGGGAATTGTTGTTTAATAACACAGAATCTAACTTCCAGATACAGGATTTTTCAGAATGAATGGCATTTGCTCAGCTCTTGTGTAAACACAAAAGCCAGCTGGTGGACCCAATCTTGGACCATTTTTTTACACCACTCTTTCTGTTTTGGCATTAATAATAGTTCATTTTATTATTTACTACAGTCAAACCATGTTACGATGACATTGCTTTTTGCAATACCTCGTCTGCAGCATTAGCTATTCTCTTGTACCAGCTAATTCCTTACTGTTAACCATAACATTACACTCCTTGGTTATAACAAGTCTTGTTTATAACGACACAAAATATTCACCCCCTTCATGATTTTATAATTGAGTTTGACTGTATTTTTAGTATAATCTTAACTGCTGTCTAAAGGAACTGTTAGAAGCATATTTTCATGTGCACCTAAACCTATTGTTTTTATTATCATAATTGTTGTTTATGGGGTGTGTTGGAGAGTGATGGAATTGCATTTTGGTCATTCTGTATTCAGTTCAGCTCACAACTGCCCTTGTGCACCCTGCTTCATCTGACAAAACATGAGCTCTGGATCAAGAACTACATTGTCTACCGATTCTTGAAACCACCTACAGTACAAGCTTCTTGTCCCAGTCTAGAGTTCTGTGGCTGTAAGTTTGTGTTGTTGTATTTGCAGAAGTGTGTGTGTGTATGCATGCATGCATACTTACTTACTTACTCCATGGTGCAGATTGGCTTGTAGCTAGTCAAGAAATTCCCCGCATTTCACAGAACCCGAAGGTTCATTA
>Ga0136643_10013377_pt1 | contig 12272 bp, 10 predicted proteins | sample TergutLab28metaG_FD_96883 | JGI IMG/M metagenome (GOLD analysis project Ga0136643, IMG submission 96883) | Labiotermes labralis P1 segment gut microbial communities from Petit-Saut dam, French Guiana - Lab288 P1 (version 3) (version 3) | ecosystem: Host-associated > Arthropoda: Insects >...
CATTCCTAAATATTTTGTTTCAAGTTTCATCGAAATCCAACCACTATTAACAAAACTACATTATTTTGAATAGACTCCTGCACAATTTAGCTCAAAATTTAAATACCCCATAGAAAAAACTTCCCACATCACAGTATGAACTGGGTTTTAAATGCCCCCAAGCTGAAGGGTTAAGCAGTCTCTGGCGCTAATCAACACAGACATTTAAAAGCAGCTACATAAAAAATAAACATCAATGACACTGCAGAATAAATAATAAAAATGTGCAAATAAGAAATGAAAACATGTTGTTGCCTTCAGAAAAAAATAAATAAGAATTACAAGAATTACACACCACCACATCCAAGTGTCTAAAATGTGACTCACAAAGGAATGGAAGAGGACGTATACTATTTTTGTCCCGAAAAAGAACAAAACCCATAACATTAGAAAAAACTGATCAAAACTGAAACTATGTAGCAGAATTCTTCATATCATGACTCTTTTTATATCTTTCAATCTCTGTATTCTTTTAAATTTTATAAACTGTGCCACATCAATAAGGGTTTTACTGTACTTCTGTATAATGACCACCACAGTTCATCTGACATTCTCATAACAAAAATTTTACCCCTTCCCATGCAACTGCTTGAAAGATACCTTCCTATAATCTTTGTAACAATGTAACTGCTTTATACACACAAGCCCTCACCTCCCATTCAATGCACAATATTTATTATTTATTGAACATACATGTTTCACTCAAAGCATGTGGCCATCTTCAGGGAGCTATATACTTCATAAACTGATACAGCATACTTTGCAAGTAGTCATATGTAAATAGAAGCAATGTACACATTGGTATCCATCTACATTTAAACAACATTAATATTATATTGTTCAATCTGTGATTAGTTATAATGTTAAAACTGCATTAAAATTACAATAGAAATGAAACGTTAAAATTGAATCATGTGCTGCATTCAGACATCTGTGATGGTGATATAATCTTTGCTATAATTTTGGCGTACATCATGCAAGGCCAGGACACTCCATGTGCATACCATGAATGAATACACTGTACACCATGAATGAATATGCTGTATACATGGGAGTGTCCTAGCCTTGGGTTGTCTTGATTCAAATTAAACCAAAGATTTTGTCACCACCACAGACATCTGGATACAGCACATAATGCAATTTCAGTATCTTATTTGTATTATAATATTAATACTGCTTTAACATGATACCTTATCACAGACCAAACACAAAATATTAATGTTGTACAAAGATAGATGCCAATATGTACATTTCTACCACGTATGTATGACTATTTGCAATATATGTTGTGTAAGTCTATGAAGTTCGTAGCTCCATGTGGAGGGTCATATCCTGTGGCCAAAAGTGCTGGAGCAGTGAATAATAAACATTGTGCAACAAATTGGAAGTGAGGGCTTGTGTGTATGGACAGTTGCATGGAAGATGCATAACATTTAAAAACTGCTCCACCCTGGGCTGAAAACTCCAGCAACAGAAATTATAATTTTATTGAAGAAAGAAATATTCACTTTATTTCTGGGAGAAAGAAAAAAAATGATCCAAATATAATTGACCAAAATCAGTAATACTGTATTGAAGAAGAGGAGGAAGAAGAAGAGGGAGGAGGAGGAGAATGAGGAGGAGGAGGGGGAGGGGGAGGAGAAAGAGAAGAGGAGAAAGAAGAGAAGGGGAGGAGGAGGAACACGAGGATGAGGAGGAGGAGGAGGAGGAGAAAAAGAAGAGGAAGAAACGCTTCCAAAATTTGTCTTTTGTATTATATATACAGTGTTTTCTTTATTAAAGTCCAGGATAAGATGATTTCTTACAGGGTTCACTATTAACACTTATGGACAAAATGAAATGATCAACATGCATTAACCCTTTGGTGCCAGAACTAAATGCCTGCAGTGATTTGCAGGAGACCAGAATTTAAATGAGGGCTGCACAAGAGCAGATACATTTATATTATGTTCAGCATTTTGAGTATCATACTGCATGTTACACACACGTAAAAATTTGGCACCAAAGGGTTAAATTCCAGATTTTTAGGACGGAAAATAAGAAGATCATACTTATCTGCAGATGACACAATGGCACTAAACACTTTCTGCGTGAGAGCAATCAAGTTCCTTCTGTTCTCCTCTATGTCTTCAGTAGGATCCAACCTGTCAAAAATTGTCTGTAATGTAACTGATTAACTGCACTAAAGAATGTAAAATCAACCCAAGTTACAAACTCATATGGTAACCTAATTTAGCCTACAACTGTTCATCTGCTAAGATGGGAAACAGACCATTAATACAAGACGTGCTCAGAAATTTTCAGGATTTTTTTCTCATGATGTTGACAGCATTTACATGCTATTCTATGTTCCTTGTGACTTGATACAATGAGCCCAGTGATAGCAACATTGTTGAACACTGTCAACTTCATTACCACCATGCTCTTGCATTATGTAACAAGATCCAATTTTTATGTTAAGAAAAAAACAAAATGATAATAATATACAAAATTCTCTATATTTCTACATCATGTTCCAGCCTATTTGACTGGCAATCATCAGGTTAGTAATATAGCGTACAAAAAAGGGAAAATTATTCCAACTTGAGCTACAGAATAAGACAAAATTTTTAGGGTGCTACAGATTTATCGATTTATTATCGGAAAGTATAGTTTACGTACTTTATCCAATGACAATGTAACTAGGCTTACAAATTTTGCATGTTCTAAAAACATGGTGGTAGCAAGTACATTGTTCAATCATAAAGACATACATAAAATGACATGGAGATCCCCTGATGGACAAACTTTCAATCAGATAGATCACCTCCTAATAGATGCAAGACATGTATCTAATGTAATGGATGTAAGAACTTTTAGAGGGGCTAATAGAGATTCAGATCACTACCGTTTAATATCAAAGATCAGAAGTCAAAATTCCAATAAAAGGAAAACATATGGTTCTTACGCTAGAAAATTTAATAGTGAGAAATTGAAGAGTCCTGAAGTACTTAACAAGACATGCTGATGATAATGATAACGATGATATTAACGAGGTGTGGATGCATCTTAAAAATGCCATTATGCAAACAGCTGGCACCATATCTGACAGAATAGAAAGAGTAACATACAAAGACTGGTTTGATGCAGAATGCAAACAGGCAACAATCAGCAAAAGCAATGCATACAAAAGGATGCAACAAAGAAATCACTCGGAAAGCAGTGGAGGATTACAGAACTGCCTGAAGTGAGGAAAAAAGAGTACAAAAACAAAAGAAGAAGATATTTATTGAACGTGGACTTGGGGAACTGGAATGTCTCAGAAGTAACAATGACAGCAAATCCTTCTATCAAAAACTAAACAAAAGCAGAAAGGACTTTCAACCCAGGAGAATGATATACTCAGTAGATGGGCGGAACATTTTAATGAACTGCTGAATAAAGAGCTTTCCGATCAACATGTTACTAGCCAGAAAACTTATCAAGTATATTCAGACATCGATGAACCTACTACAACACTAGATGAATTAGAAAATGCCATACAAAAGCTTAAGGATTACAAAGCACCAGGAATATATCTTATACAGGCAGAACTAATAAAGTGAGCCAGTCCAGACTTTGTTGAATGTACACACCAGCTAATAACAAAAATCTGTACTACTGAAACCATACCAGAAGACTGGAATTGGAGTATCATCTGTCCTATACACAAGAAAAGAGACATGACAATATGCTCAAATTATAGAGGAATAAGCCTGCTGTGTGTTGCTTATAAGATCTTCTCCAACATCTTATTTAAAAGGCTTATGCCGCATGTAGAGACAACCATTGGCGATTACCAATGTGGTTATCGCAGGGAACGGTCCACAGTAGACCAGATCTTCACTGTACGTCAAATACTTGAAAAATGTAGTGAACATGGAAAGGACACACATCACAACTTTATTGATTTTAAGGCGGCATATGACAGCATAAATAGACGTAGCCTATACGCAGCCATGAAGAGATGAATATACCATGAAAACTGATTGCCTTAGTCAATGCCACAATAATAACACTCAGTGTCGAGTTAAGATACAGAACAGATTATCAGAACCCATTAACATTAAAAACGGAGTTTGACAGGGGGATGCATTGGCTTGTTTACTGTTTAATGTAGCATTAGGGGAAGTTATCAGAGACGCTGCTGTAAATATAAATATAAATTTTAGCATATGCTGACGATATTGACATAATTGGAAGAACTCAGTCAGCTATGATTGAGACATTCACCAGTTTGGAAAAAGCAGCTAAGAGCATGACTCTGTTCATTAATCAAGAAAAAACCAAATATATGCCAGTAACTAAGAAGCTGGACCATACAAATTTCAAGTTGTTCATAGTTTCAATTACTTAGGGTCAGATATCAATTGTAACAATGACATCAGTGCAGAAATCCAAAAATGTGTCCTAGCCGCAAACAGGTGTTTCCACGGACTGAGAAGGCATTTGAGATCCCACTTGACCTCAAAAAACACTAAAATATTGACGTATAAAGTACTTATTAGACCTGTACTTACATATGCCTCCAAAACATGGACTCTATCTAAAACAAATGGGCGGCAGTTAAGCCTGTTCAAAAGAAAGGTGCTTCAACGTATCTTTGGAGCGAAACAAGAGAATGAAACACGGTGAAAAAGATACAACTATGAATTATACAAAGCATTTAATGAACCAAACAATGTTAATTACATCAAAGTCAATAGACTAGCATGGGCTGGGCACTTGATGCATATGAATAATGATAGAATTCTTTAAAAAAATATTCAACACCAAACCAAATGGTGTAAGAAGAGTTGGAAGACCGAAACTACGATGGGACGATGGAGTTGATCAAGACATAAGAATGTTAGAGGTCAAGAATTGGAAAAAAGTCGCCCTCGACAGGGATGAATGGGCAAAGCTTCTGAAGAAGGCCAGGGCCCATCAGGGGCTGTCAAGCCAATGATGATGATGATGATGAAACTAATTTCCACTTCCATTTTCTATAATTTAACCTGAACTTTTTATTGGATAGGCTTCTTTTGTTTACCTGCATCAACAATAAAAGTAATACAAGCTTTAAAGTTTAAAATGTCTGTACAAATGCTGTAATGACACCATTTTTTATTTAATATGTGTTCCATCTGAATAAAAACTGAATACTCTTTCACTCTTTAACACACTACAAAAATAATAAAAAGTAAAGCCAACCCTGTACAGGCCCTGAGGGTTCCAGGACACTGAGGGTCCAGGATTTCAAGACAATCAGCAAATGAATGTGGCAACATTGTGAGCCCTACGGACCTGCCGCCTTTACCCCCCAGGAAATATTCCTGGTGCTCATTTCTGTTAGAGGCTAAGTCGACCCCAGGGCCATAGTGTGGCTACAAGAATTGTGTCAATGAAAAATTTGGGAATCAAATCCATGACCTTCTGGCTTGTAGCACAGGGCCTCAAAGAACTGCACCAATGTGTGCCCCACAAACAATAATATTTATTCAAATACTTCATGGACTGGTGAAAATGATTTGTGTACCTTGCCACTGGAATCTCACAATTTCAGAAACATTATGTTGACCACATTATTCAAAACAGACCAAAATTCAATTAGTAATGGCTACCTGTATTGCTTCCTATACATGTGCAGCCAGAAGAGTTGCCTTATATGAACAGACAACAACAAAGATGATTTTTTTTATTGAATCAAAGCATGGTTTAAGCAACTTTCACTAATAGCATGAAACAGAGTGGAAAGTAGGTAATTGCATTACCTTTAGAACAGGAAAACTATTACACTCACCAGCATGGAAAGAAATTGCATGTCCACTTTGTTCTTCATACATAAACAAACACAAAAATAAAAACAAAGATATTAAGTAACGAGAAAACTTACCCCACTGTGTGGAAATGTCAGGTTTGGCTCATTACAGGTAAAATATTCCACACACGATAACATGTGTTGCCATAAGTTTTCAGTCACTGTTGGCATTATATTTTATAGTCTCATTCACAGATGGCAGGGAGGCAATTTCTACTACTTGGTTTCCAAGCAAGTGACAGGTATCGAGCCAAAGTGCAAATTTAAGTGGCAGCTCTACATGTAGCAGCAGGCCTGTTACAATCCCACACAAGTGGTTAATATATAAGACTAACAACTGACCTTGCAGGATCCACTTCAAAGTTCAAATTGGTTTCTTCAAGTAATGGCCTGATTAATGGCTCCAGTAGGTTTTGTAGGTAACTAGCACCATAAATCTTAAAACAGAATGCCATAATTTTGCTGCCCAATGAATTTCCTCGAAATAGTGTTTGCATACAATCGGAAACTTCAACTTCTCGGTAGAACATGTTCCACAACAGTGGAGATAATAAATGTTTTGCATCAAACAGTGTTACAAATACTCTTGCTAGTTCATCCTGAAAGCAAAATATTACATAAGGGTAAACCAAATTTGTGAACAAATATGTGCAATGCCAATGTCAAGATATATAATGTGCCCCTCAAAACAACATGTCACGTAAAAATAAATATTTACATTTCACATAGTGTTACATAACTATAACAATTCCCATTAATATAGACACTTACCATTTGTGATGTAGTCACAACATTGGCAAGAGCCATTGCAATGGGTAATTCACCTTTATCACTGATCATTGTTGCCAACTGAACAAGTTGTTCAAACCTATCTGCTAAAACAGTCTCAGCTAGTGTGTCAAACTCTGTTCCTTGCTGAAGAATTTTTGTCAATACCTCCATGAACGCTGCACGGGTCTGGAGATCACGATTATAACCCAAATCTGTAGCACGACACAAAACACAAATAGAATGAACTTGTTTACAAACCCTTCTCACACAAGAAATTCCTTATGGCATTCATATGTATCTTGTAATCAAGAAATACATAGAAGACCCATTTCATGTCTCTTTGGGTGACAAAGAACTTGAGGAAACTTCATCTGTTAAATTTTAATAAGGTGTTTGGGAATCAGTGAATATGAACAGTCAAAACCATGTAATTTGTTCCCCCTTCACAATCCTTGAAGAGTTTGTTCATAGTTCACAGGATCACATAGAAAACAATTCTGTAGGGCAAGTTTCATGGTGACCCCACAGTGTCCCAACTTCTTTTAGTAACAACACTGTGACAATGTTTCATCTACAGGATTTTCATACACAAACCTACACAAGGAAAAACACTGTAACCCTGTAAATGATTTGTACATACTTAATACATTTAATTATAGTATTACTTCTTACCTATGGAATGCATAAGGCCACTGTCAATGTTGGCAGACAGCAAATTTGACATTGCCTGTATTGTTGCATTGTGGAAAGTATTTAACTTTCCAGCAGCCACACGCTGCCTGTTAACATCCCTTTCCACATCCTGTGCGTCATTACAGTCATTTAGCAGATTCATGAACAATGTAAAATACCTAGTAACAAAAAATAACATATCAGCAAATAACATCACCATACTATTAACAAAAATCTGGTATTATATTTGATAATATGCCTATTACAGCTAGCATCTCTCAGCTATTTGTAACTTCTGAGCTATGGATTGGCAAACAGCCTGATTTTAGTATCATTTAATCTTAATCTCACAAACTGATCAAATTTCAAAACTCAGAGAAATACACCTGATGTCTTAGGACCACTAACACCACATAAAATAAGAAAAATTCCATTCTGGTTGTAGAGACTTCCATTAATTTGAATAACAATGGCCCTTATTGAAATTCACGAACCTAATTAATTAATGATCCATACCAAACTATTTGGACTAAACTTTACAAGTCTAAACTCACAAAAGGGCCAAAATATGAACTGAAATACTGTCATTGCTCTTAAGGCAGGTACAATTATTATTAAAAGCTTCCTACCTAGTATTAATTGGTACCACAAATGCATAAGACAAAATGTATAGAATGCAATGAAATCTTCTTGGGCTGAAAACCACAAAGTTTGTTTAAAACAGCCAGTGTTTCACAAACCAACTCTGTCTCCATCATCAAAGTGTTGAAATGACCTGACCCCCAGTATGCCCCAGGATATAGCAGTAGCAGGCCAGGACTCATGCAAGGACATCAGCCAATGGAGGTTAATGGGTGGAGTCAAAAAACTGCTGCATGTGGCCTTGCTTCTCTTTGGGTGCATCTTTTCTCTGTTTCAGTAATTTGGTTACAGGTTGCAACATTCAACTTAAAGTGAAGCCCTCCTTCCCTTTAAAGTTGTTTGGATCTAAACATTTTTCTCTTGTTTCCTTCACCAAGCATTCCATGTAGCTAGTGGCCTTGCCCAAACTTAATGGGCTGTTGAAATGAATTTTACGTCAGGTGTAGAATATTTGTTCTGCAACAGCAGAATTCTCGGGTTGGCCATCATGTAAGTGCCTTATCTGCTCTTACGTCTGGTTGCTATGGTTCTTCTCGTCTGTCCCACAAACACCTTGCTACACTCACAAGGGATACAGTATGCACCAGGAGTATTGAGGAACTAATTTACTTAACCAGACTTAATGTAATTATGGTTTTCTTCACCAGTGTATGGATTGCCTTGATTTTATGCTTGCCAACTAAGCTGCTAATTTTGTTAAAGATGGAATGCTTGTGAGGTGGAGCAATCCAAAGATACACCTTTAATTTCATCATTACCATACATAAGGTCCTTGACCCCTTCTGTATTACAAGTTACCCCTCAGTCCCTCTATACATGTTCTTAAATACCCTAATCCTATTTCTTTTCACAAATGTTACAATGTTTATTTCACGTAATTTTCACTTGATATTCCTTCAACACAATCATGTAACTAAGTTCATATCTTCCACTTCCAAATTTAGTGTAGAAAGCTTGAACTCACTTGAGGAAAAGTTGGCTCTTAGCTTCCATGAGGTCACCACGATCAGACTCTTCTGGCTGTAGTGGCAACCCTCTAAGCAACGCAGAAACTGCTTCCATGCATGCTTGGTCCAAATCTCTGAAACATTGACACTTCACCTAAGCCTCAATATATTAAACATCTCAAACACATGGTTTCAAATAACAGAAGGGAGACAGGGCATTAAAGTGCTGTTAATTCTGAACCCACAAATTATTTCCTTGATTTCAGCTTGTCACGGAACTTAATTTTGGCTTCAAGAAAATTGTAAAGGAAACAAGTTACCAGTTTTTTATTTTGATGCATGTAACGTGCATCTTGTATAGTTTATTATCCAGACCAAAAATGCACTACATATATATAAACAATATTTACATATTGTAAGTACTCCTACATGTTTCAATGCATCTGCATCGTCTTCAGGTAGTCTTATCCTTCTACTTTGCTAAAGTTACAAAAATCATTACGGTTATAAACACAATAAAACCAGTAGATTAAAATGTTTACATATGTGATGGTTACAGTTGATGATACAATATAATCTATAAAATGTTGTAAGCTGTGTCATCTGCTACAATTACAGTACATGGAAGCTGTTAGCTTGGTGGCTGTCTATACAATCTGGACTCTCTTGGTAGGTGTAATCCCTAGGTTGGTGTTTCCTATATGCGGGTATGATGATTATAGCAACTGACATAACTTATAACATTTTATAGATTATACTGTATCATCAACTGTAACGATCACGTATGTAAACATTTTAATCCACTGACTTCTTTGAGTTGTAACCTTAATGATTTTTGTAACTTTAGCAAAGTAGAATTATAAGACTCCCTAAAGATGATGCAGATGCACTGTATCATGCAGGAGTACTTACAATATAGAAAATACTGTTAATATACATATGTTGTGCATTTGTTGGTCTGGATAATAAAGTTAACAGTTCTCAAAAATAAGAGAACACATATGTAACTGTTTCATCAGATTTCAAAAACCCACATGATGAGGGAAACAATGGATGTCAGAGCAGATGGCAGATTTAGGTACTAATAATGTACTAATCCAATTTGTGACATGAAGTTTGATACATGAAAGTAAAGATACATGACTCAGGTTGGGTCTCTGTTGACTGAGCAGAACACTCCCCACTATTAAAAAATCAAACAAAAGACATTCCCAATTAATATGTTTGCATTGTCCTTAATCAGTGGTATGTGAAACTGACAGTAAACAGTAAATCTACAATAACTTACAGAGCAAGTCAAATTTAGAGGGCAGAACTTAAGAAAATGGGATTCCACACAATAAGAAATAATAAGAATGGTCTGCTAAAGGAACTGTAAACATTCAGATTCCAAGGATTATATCTTACAGGCTTCAATCCTGTAGTGAAAGTATGTAATATATTGACAACAAATTTAGATACAAATTTCACTCATGAATCTATGATGAATTTTCAGCCACCCAAAATATTTTGTGGTTGTCATGCTGACATAGAGCTGCATATCTTTCCAAGATTTATCTTCAAAAACTCACAACGACAGCACCTAGCTGTGCAGTAATTACATAACGTTCCCATCATCATGCCAAGGATACAGCAAGCACAACCACAATTCATGCCCTTCTCCCTTTGCTTTCCTTTCACCCGTCCATTATTTTCCTTCTTGTGGTTGATAAGCTACTCTAGTTTGGTGATGCAGTCTGTGAATATCCAAGTAAAATTCTACCACAGTCTTCTATATCAAAACTTTGTGGTTTTCTTCAACTGGTCCATACCAATATACTGGCTAATGACATGACGTAAGACACTTGGATATTCATTTGTATTATTTTGTTTAGTCATGTTTCTGGGGCAGAAAACCCACATATCTTAAGTGTTCTTCTAAGATAAATTAGCTGGGATCCTCCCCTTAGACAAATCATGGGCACCTAAAATTGTCACACAGCAACATCACAATGTCCCAGGAACATGGAAAATCAGTTCCAGAATGACATACACAGATGAGACTGTGTGACTGCATGCCCACCATCAGTGACAAGCTGCCTAGCTATGAAATTTACAAGATAATTCCTTATGGAATTAGCTAATACTGCTTCTCTTTTCACAAAATGTGTCCTCTTAATGAAAATGAATCATATACAGGATCATCTAAATACTGCTTTATCTCAGAATGGCATGTCTGGGATTTGAACTGGGCCTGCCCTGCTAACCATTTTCAAGGTTCTAAGGAAAAGCATGTCCTTCAGAGCAACAAAAATGGTTGTCCTACAGATGTAATTTGCTGATCAAATACCCAGTAATGCTCAAGTGATTTAAAACGTACCTGATAATGACAGTAACATCCCCAGATCCTGGAGGGGCTATTTGATGTGACGTTCCCATCACCCAGTCTGTCAAATACTCTACCAATTTGTTGCGAAATTTCATTTCTTGACGGAAGGCAAGATCATCCCTACGTTTCATCATGGCTTCCACCAGTTGGCAAAGCTTTGTCTTAATGTGGATAGCAAGTACTGTCAGATCAAGATGACGAACATACCTGTTAATATGCAAAATGAATTGGTTATATCCCATCTGTGATACTTTCACCCTCCCTTCATATGTTCCTAATTCAGGCAGCCTACTTCTTTGCACTTTGTAATGTTACAATACACACAGTGTGTATACGTATTTGACAAACATGCACCAACCTTTGTAAAAATAATAACCCTAAAGTTCTGAATTCCATTTTATTGTATTTTATGATAACAAAATTGCATTGCAAAGCATATAATCTGTCACTTCACACAAGATATTTATGTGAAGATTTTACTGCATTGATAAAAAAGGTATGAAAATATTAACTCATCCTTGTTAATGAAAATCTACACCATGAATTATTAACTTGCCTGACGATAGCCAACATCATGCCTTCAATACTGGTAACTCCAAGGTGTTCTGATGGTTGGTCTGTTTTACTGTCCAGCACATTCTTCATGATGAATATGATGTGTTCAATAAACTGTGTGTTTATGTCAGAGACAATTACCTAAAATAAACACATTCACTTATTAACAATTGTAGCAGCCTATATGAACCTACTCATGCATGTCACCTGGAGCTGTCTACAGTGGAATATAAGAAACATTTACTAAGAAAAATTCTTGGTCCAACCAGTAACATATACAGGGTGTCCCAGTAGGAATGTGCAAGACTTCGGGAGAGTGTTCCTTATGTTAAAGTATACTGATATAACCCAAAACACCTATATCCAAAGTTGAACGGTTACGGAGATAATGGCCAGAGAAAAGTGGGGGCGTCTTGCGGTTCCAAATACTGCAACCTGCACAGCTGATGTGTCATGTGAC
>Ga0136643_10013379_pt1 | contig 12272 bp, 8 predicted proteins | sample TergutLab28metaG_FD_96883 | JGI IMG/M metagenome (GOLD analysis project Ga0136643, IMG submission 96883) | Labiotermes labralis P1 segment gut microbial communities from Petit-Saut dam, French Guiana - Lab288 P1 (version 3) (version 3) | ecosystem: Host-associated > Arthropoda: Insects >...
TTCGTACGCTTCCACAACTCGTTATTTGTTATCCGGTCCGGCCAGAAAATTCTTAATATTTTCCTCAAACTTTTATTAATAAAGACTTGCAGTTTAGTTGTTATATATTTTGAGTTTTTCCAAGTCTCACAGCCATAGAGTAGGACCACTTTCACGTTCGTGTTGAAAATGCGAAGTTTGGTTTGCGTTGAGTATTTTGTTGAATACCAAATCTTGTTCGGTGCACTAAATGCTACTTGGGCCTTTCGTACATGAGCTTTGATGTCCGCCTCCGTTCCCCGTGTTATCAATAATACTTCCCAGATAGGTAAATTGTGTCACTTCTTCAATTATTTCATTGTGTATATAGAGGGGCTCTTTGTTTGTCAGGGCAATTCGCATCTCCTTAGTCTTCTTTACATTGATTTTTAAACCCACGTTTGCAGCTTCTTTTCCTAATCTCTCAAGCATTTTTTGCATAGTTTTGTGTTGAGTGGGTTAAACATATATGGTCGGCATAGTCTAGATCCGTCAGTTTGCCCCATATTCCCCATCTTATACCTTCAGATTCTTTACTTACTTTGGACATCACGTAATCTAGAGTGACATTGAACAACAGGGGTGAAAGAGTGCATCCCTGTTTTACTCCATTCAACCTGGTATCAGTTCTGATATCAAATTCTTATGTACAACATTACATATTGATTGCTCATAAATGGCTTCTATGATAGAAATTATTTGCATCACGTGCCAAGGTGTCAAAGGCCCATTGAAAATCTATAAAAGAAAGGGTGAACAAAATTCTACTGACTGTTCAATAATTATTCGGAGCGTATTGATATGATCCACACATGCTCTGTTTGACCTGAAACCAGCTTGTTCTGGTCTCATTTTAGGCTGCAATTCTTCTTTAAGTCTAATGTGTATAATAGTTGCCAGTATCTTACCTATTATGTTCAGTAGAGTTATTCCCCCCAATTACTGCATTCCTTTAAATCACCTTTCTTGGGGAGTTTTATAATAAGCCCATGTTTCCAGTCAGTTGGTATCTGACCGGACTCCCATACCTTTTTTAACAGGGGTTCTAATATGTCCACTATGGTATTTGGATGAGTTCTAAAAAATTCTGCCGGTAAATTATCCGGGCCACTGACTTTATTCAGTTTAAGATGCTTAATTGCAGTTTTTCTTTCTTGGTGGGGGCTCCTGTAGGAATTTTTTAAATTTCAGGTGTCCTTTGTATAATATTCATACTAATTTGCTGAGGCGGTGCTGCAAAGTTTTCTTTAAAGTGTTCTTGCCATCTGATCAGTTGATTTTGTGGAGTTATAAGCATACGTCCAGCTGGAGCTCTAATGCCCACTTGTTGTGACGTGTTCGGTTTCCCTGCTAGCTGCTTTGTAATTTGATACAGTTCTCGCAGATTGTTTGCTTCTGCTGCTAATTCGGCTTCGTGAGCAAGTTTGTCTGCCCATGCTTTTTTATCGCATCTAGCATACCTTTTGACACGTTTATTGATTTCTGAATATTCCGTCAACAGAATGGGCCTTATCTTATCATCTGCGTTATTTATTTTTTGCTTAGTTGTTTTACGCCTGTTTATTTGTTTCCATGTTTCTTCCATAATCTAGTCCTTTGCATTCGTTCTTTGTCTTAGCCCCAATACATTCTCACTTTTAGAGGACATTATCTGTTTGATTTTGGTCCAGTGTTCAGTGGGGTCCAGTTCTTGCATTTTCTCCTGCTCTATGCTTTCTTTGAGTTCTTCCTCGAACTTTTTTCTTATTTCTCCATGATTGAGTGTTTCTAGATTGAATTTCTTCAGTGTTACTCGTTGATTGTGTGTTTTATTTGCTGCAAGTTTTAGTTTAATCTGTGCCACTACTAAGTAGTGATCGCTAGCTACATCCACCCCCCTGTAGCCACGGACATCAAGAAGTGACCTCCTCCATTTCTTACTAATGGCCATATGGTCGATTTGGTTAAAAGTGCGATGATTTGGAGCCACCCATGTGGCTTTATGTATGTCTATGCAGGAATAAGCTACCACCAATTACCAAATCATAATTCACACATAGCTCAATAAATATATATCTCCATTTTCATTTCTTTTGCCCAGGCCATATCTGCCCATGACATGTTGAAGACCCTGATTATCATCTCCGATCTTTGCGTAAAAATTGCCCATTATAATTATAATGTCAAATTGTCTTATTTTGTGCAGGGTTGCCTCCAGCAAGCCATGAAGGCTTCTTTTTCCTCAGAAGTTGCTTCATTGGTGGGGGCATAGCATTGAATAACTGTCACTTTACGCAGGCAATTGTTTAGTCTAGCCATAATTAGGCATTCCGATACTGCGATCCATTCAATAAACAGTTTTTTCAAGCCTTTGCTTAAAATTAGTCCTACTCTGTATTCATGCTTTTCCCCCCATTGTGCAGCCTGAATATAGCAGCGGTTTGCCCGATGCAGTCGTAAATTCCCCATTTCCGTTCCATCTTGTCTCACTGAGACCTAACAGATCCAGTTTATGTGTCATTTCCTTCAGCAACTGACTCAGTCTTGATGCTTCGAGCATTGTTCTTATATTCCAGAACCCAATTCTAGTCCGTTTTTTCATGCCAATCATCATCGTAGAAAGAGCCGTATGGTTTATTCTTGCTTCCGTTTCTTTAATCCGTTGATTTAAGGCTCACTGTGGATTAGCCTGTGGCGCCCGAGTTTGGTGTCGGAAAACCAACTGTAGCTGCCAAACCAGCCTCGGAAAAATTCCGGTAGGTAATGGCATTTCCTCCGTTACTGATGTTAGGGTTATACTGCCCTGACTCGGTACAGCATACTGGTAATATGACATTTTGTTTGTGGATCTTAAAAACTTGAAGGCTGTAGTTTCAGTACGTCTATTATTATGCATCTAGATTTTATACTAAATGTCCGTTTTGGACACTGGTTCTCCTTCTGTCCACAGGCAAGAAAACAGGGGTATGAACTGAGGGTCCATTTGATAGAGCTAGTCTCCAGCACTGTATCACCTGAAGAATAGGAATGATGATCCCCACCTCTTACAGAGACATGGTCAAAGCTCTCCTGAAGGTGCCTGACATCAGTTTTGGCCCATCAAAGAGTTCAAATTGAGTCTCAAACTCCCACTTCCTTAATGCTGCAGAGCATTGCAGTCTCCATCATCTGTGTTTATAGCTTTGTGTATACTTTTGGGAGATGAAAAGTGGTAGAAGATGTTGCAGAGGGTGGGTCATGAGCCGATATGCAGGCTGTGTTCCAGGGTTGATGGAAATGAACTGGAGAATAATAGTCATGGTAGGTGTTAATGTGTAACTGTTCATTTAATTATGTTGTTACATGTAAGATACAGTTTTATTAAACACTTTTCTAATGAAGTAGTGGAGTCATGAAAACCTTTGTCCAAGAGTCTCTTTGGCTTTACTGTGACACCGTACAGAAATAGACTTTGTATTATGGAGATCCTATAGTAATAATACATTTTACAGTATTTATGTTTTTCATTGCCATTGTCTGAAGTATATTTAAGTATGCACTAAATTTTGAAATTGGTTGTCAGTGTAACAGCCAGTTTTTTTTTCTTTTATTTTCAATGTTAACCCCAACAGTAATATTTGAACATGAAATATTAGAATACCAAAAATGTATGCTAACCACTAGAACACTGGTATGGTGAAGTATAAATGTGCAAGTTAATTCCCAGCTAAAGCTAATGTTCACCTTACAACAGACCATGAAGGCCCAGAGGGGGAGTACAGTTACAGCTGTACTGTTCCTTTAACCTTGGCGCTAGATGGGGTGAGTGGTCAACGCCACAACTCGGCTGCCCTATCCCAGGGAAAGAGCCCTGGTATCCATTGTACAGGAGATAGGGTGGGCCGTAGGGCAGGCGCAGAAAATATTGCCTCTACCAGAAGTAGATCCCCAGACCATCCAGCGCATAGCAAGTTGCTATAACAACTATGCTATTCAATCCCAACTGCTGCCACTATATCATAAATAAGAACAATAATAAAAATCTATTTAGACATATGTAGTGAACCAACAAATACACATTGGTAGAATATGCTTTCATATATATTATTAATAACCCACATGTTTTGGTTCCCCAATTGGCAGAAGGAATCGTGGCAGACCTCTGAAGAGACTTCTAGATATGTGAGACCGGAACGGGTCAACAAGTGGCCTAACTCCATGACAGACATATGATGATGATGATGTTTTGGTTGTTTTTGCGCCCATCATCAGGGTGCTATTACAAGAAGAATGATAAAATATAACAAACTGCCAAATTGCATAAGTGAAACCACTTGATGCTTACCTCAAGCATTCCCTGTGATAGTAAAGTGTCAGACTGAGTATTGTGAAAACAGTTAAAATTTACGTTGTTAAAAACAAAACTGGGTGTGTGTATGTTGTTTGTTGTTCATATGTAGTTCAGATCTCCCCTATGACACACATCTCCATTGAACAGGGTGCAGATCAGCTACATATAACTAAATAATCACATAAACACACCCAGTTTTATTTGTTTTTAACAACATTGTAAATTTAAACTGTTTGTAATGTATGTAATCTGACATTTGCAACCATATGGAATGCCTGAGATAAGCGCTGTAATATCAAGTGGTTGTGCATATGCAGTTTGGCTGTTTGTTTATATTTTATTAGTATTCTTGTAATAGCACCCTGATGATGGTTGCAAAAGCAACCGAAACATGTAGGTGATTAAATTAATATTATGTATTAAAGCGTATTTTACCTATGTGCATTGGTTGGTTAACTACATAAGTGTAAATATTCCTTTAATGCATGGATGTGGAACGTAATAAAAACAATGAAAATCTGTCAGGAGAATGACTGCCTTCTACTTGAGGATGGTTGGTTGGTTGGTGGATTGGCTTATTGATGTGTTTATTTATTTGTAAATTATTTAATGATGTCAGGAGCAAAGGTTACATAGCTTTGACTGGTAGAAACATTGGTGAATAATGAGTTGGAAGGGATGTGGCAGTGGTGATTGTCTAATTTGGATCCTATTATGGAATTTGCCTGGAGGAACTGAGGGAAACCAGAAAAACACCAGTCAAGATAGCCAGTGGGCTGTGCTTATGTACAGACACTCCCCACCTGATGTTGTTGTTACGATCTGGAATCTCCAGTGCAAGTAAAATTTTGTGCAAGTTGGAAATGAGTGTATGTATGGTGTGTGCAGAGGGCTCCAGAAGTAGAGCATCTCTCTGTGAGGGAACCTGGAGGGGGGCTCCTTTACTGGGGACCCTGGAGGATGTGTAAAGGAAGGCTCTGGAGACGGGCATCTCTCTTCATAGGGGCTCGTATACTGGGACATTGAATTATGAATGAAGGAAGGATCTAGGAATGGGGCATCTCTCTCCAAGGGAGCACTGTGAGGGGAATCTGGAAGGAAGGCTCCTTTATTGGTGACCCTGAAAGATACACGAAGTAAGGCTGTAGAAATGGACGTCTGTTCCCATAGGGGCCCTGCTTCTGGGGAACATGGAGGGATGCTCCTTTCCTAGGGCCTTTGAGAGGAGGGATTCATTTCTTTATTTAGGGGAATTTTTATAAAGAATTTAAGAGAGATGTAAAAAAAAAGGCCTTGTAAACAGGCAGCTTTCTCTGTAGGGTCCCCGTTGGAAGACCTGGAGGGGTTCGTTTACTGGGAATTTTGAGAGGAAAAGAGAATGCATATCTGGGTTCCTTTTCCGTGGACCCAGAGGACATTAAAAGTTAAGTCTGGTGGCCCTCTGGAACTTTAGCAATTAACAGGGCTCCACTGAGCTGACAATAGATTATGAGCCGCGAAGGGCCCGTTATATAAGGCCTAGGTGTATTGGGACAGTTAGGGCTTGAACCCAAATGCTAATTAATCAGTCAGTCAATCAATGTGTATGTACAAAGGAAGTCCAGTTGAAATGCAAACTCCAACATGCTGGAAGTTGATCAGCCGCAGCCAACCGCGCCTCACCACCTGTGTTATCACCTAGCAGTAAGTACTCTTCCACGAACTCTGTCTCATTGAGCTGTCATTCCCGCTAGGAGCAATTTGGCATGTGTTTAAAAATGTTACTATTTCAATGGTTTTTGACTTTTTTAAAACTGCCTAAGTCAGAGAATGTCTAGATGTTGTACTTCAAACAGTGAACAGTGTCAAACATAATTGCAGTGTGATGTCACAGACCGTAAGAGAATCATTGAGTTATTAGCTCATCAGCTAACATACACATGTTCAGTACAGGTGTGATAGTCTGCTTTGACTCATACTTAACACTTAAAAAAAAAAAGTTCAGTGACGCTGAATTGTGGGATGTGGTATTACTTTCTGCGTATGCGCTACTTTAGACTAGACACTTCAACATATTAAAGAGCTTCAACTGACAGAAGGCCAGCACTTTATTGTGTGGGTGCCAGTCATTGCTGAAATTGCATTGTTATATATTGTGCATTGTGAACTGTGTGTGTGAAACATACTGGATGTTATGCTCAGAGGAATTGCTTTTACCCATTGAACACAACAGAATTAGACTGTATCATGTGACAATCACTGTTGAAGGGAGGACTCTTCATTATTAATAATCACGAGGAAAAAATTGTCATTATCTTCTGATGTTCATGATGTGCCAAACATCCAAGTCATCAGGATTCATGATGTCACTAGCTGATTAGAGAGATCAAGTTTCAAATAAGAGATTGGTGTGTGTTAACAGCTCATCCAGTAGTATCTCCTCTGGCAGTGATGTAAGTACTGGGTACCAATCTTGTTCAGGTTGTGGAGACTAGCTTGTGCCCTGAAAATTTAGAGCAGAATGCATTGAAAGATATAAACTGTGTCCTTAAGAAATGTGTATTCCCTTCACATTAAAAAAACATGTAAACTACAGACAGTGGGATGATATATGGTGATGGTATGTAACAAATGGCATTAATGTGCTGTTTGGTTCCATTATGAATGGTCTCAGTGTTCCCTTTGAACCTTTTGAGGCATGTAAAAGAGCCACATATGTGAAGGAACATAGGAAAACACCTTTATGAAACAAGGAAATTTACTGTGTTTTGAAAACATGCTGCATAATCTCTGTTTTTTCCCCCACAAAAAGGTGTTTCTTTTATAATTTCATTTTTTTCTGTTCAAATAATACTCATATTTTTCATGCACCATACACTAAAATTTACATACCTATCCTATTAGGATAGAGATTGGTATTTAAAATTTCAAGTCCTGAGTCACAGAAACTCTCCATTACAAAGACTGGCCTGTTAATGCTGTTTAGGGAAATAATCACTGTTTATTCTGAGAATCATATGAAACATGGATATGTCATATGGGCAGAGTGTAGAGTTGTTTAATTGTAATCAGGTGGTACATATGGTGACTAGAGTTCTTCAAGGTTTAAAGAATGAGTGGTATACTGGCAGATATGTATCAATTCATGTTTGGGAACTGAGGATGTGAAAGAACTAAAAAATTCTTTTGAAATAGAACAACCAACATACATAAGCATTTCTGGGTTGTTTTGAGGCAGAATGAAAACTTGATGATGTCCACAAAGGGATATCCTGCAAGATCTCACATATAACATGATTATGGCAGTGCTAGAAGGAAAATTTCATAATACAAGACCAGTGAGAGAACCAAGAACAAGTTGGGAGGACATTGTCTGGAGGGACACATCACAGATGCTAGGAAGAAGAGGATGGAGGAGTCGAGCAGAAGACAGAGAAGATGTTGGCATCTTCTGAGGGAGGCAAGAGCCTAGAAGAGGCTGTAGCACCACAGATGGTTGGATGGATGGCAATGCTAGACTAACACATAAGGTGCATTCTGCCAGTTATTTGCACTGGTTTATATGTGATTCTTAACCTTGCCAAACAAATGGTTTGCCAATATTAATTAGTTTTTGTTAACCCTTCAGTGACGGAGTACATTTAAATTCCTACCTTCTCCACGGATGGAGGAGTTTGAATTCCCTACTTCTTCAGCAAAGTTGTCCATACAAGGTATAGACCTCCAATTCTTCACATGTTGCTGGATGCCATACGTAGTATAAACCCTTGCATGGGTGGATTCAGTCTCCTCTCACATTCATAGTTTTTGAGCTATCAAATTGCATGTGGTTTCTCTTTATTGCTTAAGAACTGTGCTTTCAGAATATAATAGTTAAAATAGTCTGTTTCGAAAGTAACATTATGTATTCAGGAGTTAATTTTCCTATTTAATAAAGTCCAACTTCGACTCTCAAAAATGTGAGCTCTCAGAGTTCTCTCTGTTTTACTCAAACTGAAAGAAATAAAGCTACAGTCTGAACAATGTATCTTTGTAGCCTAAGATCTTAGGTCTCTTCTGATGTTGGAGAATGATTCATAAATGCTATACTGCATTAGGTAGTTCGAAATAGTTTCCTCATCACCTACTGGGGCAGTGCATGGGCCTCATTTCTGCTGCTGGCTTGAAGTCAACACAAATACCATGTGTCATTTCCTTCTGTAGATAGGCAGACAATAATTCAGCCTTTCATTTGGTTTAGCTATCAACATATGTTCAGTAATTGCTGGTATTCACCCAGTTTGTTTTCAGCCAGTGCACTTCGTTCAGCTGTTGACTCAGGAGTGATACTGAGGACATAGCAATGGCTAAAAAAGTTCTGACAGACAGTGAAGTGCTGGAAATTGTGTACAATTCGGATGAAAGTTTCAGTGATAGTAGAAATGACAGTGTTAGCAGTAGTGATAATGAAATTGACAACATAACTGTAGCAGATGCAATTATAAATGATGACAGTGGTGATGAAGAGGAAATATTGCACCAAGACTTCAGGTGGGAAACTATGGACAATTACACAGGACACAGAGAAGGGTTCAGTTGTGATTTTGGACCCAGAAATGGTGCAGAAAATGTAAGTGAAATTGTACAATGTTTTGAGTTTTTTTTTGACAAAGAAATCATACAACAAATTGTCAGAGAAACTAATACGTACACAGAACAATACAAGAATGCCCAAGGCAATATTTTCTCATTTAGATCACTTGTGAGGTCATGGACACCTGTCACAGAAAGTGAAATTTACACAGTTTTAGGTCTGTTTTTATTGATTTGCATTGTGCAGAAACCAACAGCCAGGTCATACTTTTCAAAAAGAAGAGTAATATCAACACCTGGATTTGCTGATGTAATTAGTAGAGAAAGATTTGAGTTGATTTGAAAATTTTTGCATTTTATAGACAATGAAAGCTGACCAACATATCAAGGACCCATATTGTTGAAACTTTATCCTGTGATATGTCATTTGAACATGAAGTTTCAAACTCTGTATCTTCCAAACCAAAATACTGCCATTGATGAAAGCTTGACACTCGGGAAGGGACATCCGTCAATAAGGCAGTACCTACCACTAAAGGCTTCAAAGTTTGGAATAAAAACTTTCAAACTATGCGAATCAAGAACAGGATGTGTGTGGTGTTTTATTATATATACAGGCAAAAACACGGTCCTGCAGACGAGTCTGATTACTCCATACACCCCCAAAATGTAAGCTGTAGAACTGGAACTTTTAGAACCCTTGTTTGGTCGTGGACATATGCTGTGGATTGACAACTTCTTCAGCAGTCCAGAATTATCAAGGAAGCTAAAGATCGAACATTCCACTGATTGTGTTGGCACACTAAAACTGAACAGAAATAACATCCTCAAGGAAGTGAAAGATAAGAAATTGGAAAACAGGAAATCATAGCCAGACATTCGGGTCCAGTCACAGTACTAAAATGGTGTGACAAAAGAAATGTAACTATCATGTCAACTTACCACACTGCAGACACACAGAGGGTTTCTAACAAAGGCAAGGAAACAGAGAAGCCTTTAAGCGTGATTGATTATAATCATAACATGGGAAGAGTCAATTTGAAGAACCAGTTGCTGCACATGTACATGGTTGATAGGGAAAAAAATGACCAAATGGTACCTCAGACTTTTCAAAAGGCTACTGAACTCTACAGTTCTCAAGTCATTTGTTGTTTATCGACAAGTGATGGGAAGAAATATACAGCAGCTCTTGTATAGAATTCAGCTAGTTGAAGTTCTGTTTATGAAATATGTGTTTGCTGCGGAGACACAGAGTGTACCGGGGTGACAGGCATCCGACAACACAGTTCCACGGCTGACTGAAAGACATTTTCTGAGAAAAGTGGCACCCAAAACTGAAAAATCAAAATCTCAGAGGAGGTGTGTTGTGTGCTCAAAGCACAGAAAAAGGAAAACTTCAGTGTACTGCTGCCAAATATGTGATGTGGGTCTTTGCTTGGAAGATTGCTTCTAGCTGTATCACACGAAGCTCAATTACTGTGGTAATGACAATTATTTTACTGCATCTATATAGTTTTAAGATTTCTCTACTAAAATTTTAGAAAAATTGGATCGTTAGTTTGCGAATAATGATTTTTTAAATAGATGGTTGCAATTTCATCATAGGGAATTTAAAACTCCTCCATCCCTAGAGAAGGTAGGAATTTAAATGTGCTCCGTCACAGCCGGCCAATTATACGACATATAGAGGCTGGGAACATGTGAAGAAACAGAGGTCTATACCACATATACAGGGCGATGCTGAAGGGTTAAAAAACTGCATGTTTTTCCAGTTGCTTTCTGTGGCGTGTTGCACGTGTGGTTAATTTTTATGTTTATTATTTTTACAAGACTAATCAGACTACAGATGTTGCAATGCAAAATCAGGACTTATTTTTCCTTCAGTTGTTTCAGATATTGAACACATTGGAAAATAGCTAAAATACACTTAGTTCTTGACGACACCTGCATTTTGTGTCTTCATCAAGTATCTGTGCAGAGTTGTTTTTGACATTTGTATAGAAGTTTAATTTAGCTTCCATGTTAAGTTGGTTTGACAACCATCTCTCGCATTTTGTCAATAATCTTTTCCTGAAAATCTGATGTACTGTGCGGCATCACTAACCAGGAGCCTATTTCCCACATTTTGAATGCGATAAAATATAATGTGTTACTTCAATCAAGAATCACGCTATCCATTTTTCTAAAACATAATTAGAACAGTAAAATTCCTATATGTAAGTAACAAACTACCATCTTAGGACATAAAATGCTTAAAATGTTGCCTCCTGATCAACAAACGTGGTAGTTAACAAAGGGCTGCTTTGTATGCAGTAAAGTTTACACTTTGCATTACATCATTTTGTTAAAAAGGTTGTGTGGAGTTTTTGGAATGTTAATATAAATTTTTTGTATATAAACACTGGCTGAAAATGTTGTGTTGAGGGATATGTACATTCTTACTATGATGTTTGGATATTAAAAACCAAGAGGCATACTACTGGGAAGATGATAACCAAGGGAGGGGAGGGGGGAGTTCTGCAGGGTATGCCTCTTCATTGGATTGGTATGAATCAAAATTAAATTTATCCACAATTATGTTTATTCATTGATGTTGTTAGTTGCCAAGATTATATAGTGTTGTTGGTACATGGATGAAATGTAAGTATGGAGCACTGGTGGTATGTTACTGATGGGGTAAAACCAAGGTACTTGGTGTAAAAACCTATCCCATTGCCTCTTTGTCCACCACAAATCCCACAATGACTGGCCTGGGATTGAACCTCTGTCTCCATAGTGAGAAGCTGGTGATTAATCACATGTACCATGGCATGGCCTTCATTGAAGTCCATTGACCATTCCAAAGATGATCATACTGACAGATAGATGGATATGCCCTCTGCCTTTATTTGCTTATGGAAAGAATCCATATAAATTAATTTTCGATTTTTGGGGGTAAGAGACAGGTAACATTGTAGGTGATAAAAGTGCTTAGCTGCAGAGTTTAAGTGGCCATGAACATACTAGCTGAATGTATTAATGTTTGAGGGTGTAGGTCTTTTTTGACACAGGAATGGCTTCAGTTGAATAAACTCTGTTGTTACCAACTTGTGAGACCTGGCACTTAGGTCCAGTGAATTCAGGTGGACAGTAGCAAACAGCCTTGTCACCATGCACCATACACCGGCCTCCATTCTCACACATCTCTTCCTGGCATCTGGCTCGCTCACAGTATTCACCTGACATAAAAAATGATTGCATCAGTTCCTAAATCACCTTATATGTGTGTGTGTGTGTGTGTGTGTGTGCATATATATATATATATACAGGGTGTCCCAGGAGGAAAGGACCTAACTTCGGGAGAGTGTTCCTTAGGTCAAACTATAATGATATATCCCAAAACGGCTATATCCAA
>Ga0136643_10013380_pt1 | contig 12271 bp, 14 predicted proteins | sample TergutLab28metaG_FD_96883 | JGI IMG/M metagenome (GOLD analysis project Ga0136643, IMG submission 96883) | Labiotermes labralis P1 segment gut microbial communities from Petit-Saut dam, French Guiana - Lab288 P1 (version 3) (version 3) | ecosystem: Host-associated > Arthropoda: Insects >...
CCATATTACATTGTTTTTTTTTTTTGTGGTCTCTATTTAACATATGATTTCAGCTTTCAGAATTTAGCTGCATCACCTGTTCTTCCAGTGTTTAAGTGCCTTTTGCTGCCATCATCTTCAGAATTACTGATTCAGAAGCACGCAGCATTAATTTAGGACACGTCAGACACACCAGGCCAGCAAGCTGAATTACTGTAGCCACTGAGACAAAACATGATACTGAATTTGGCTAAACAGAAGCCATATTAAGCACCCATACTTCCCACCACTCTACCATCAGCAAGGCCAATTCATTTTCATGTGTCAGGGTGGATATAACCTGTGTAAAGTGCTTCATACACACAACTATTGTTTTACTATTGCAATTTTTATATATTTGGCCCCTTCTGACATTTTACTTATTCTCCTTGAAGATGTTGACTCACAATGTACACCAAAATGTTGGAAGAATATCAACATATTACCTGGATACATCCCAGAGGTGAAATCACATATTAACTGCTACAATCAGCTTCAAATTTGTGTCAAAAGGAGGTTTTGGAGAGCGTAAAAAACTAAAGAAATTACATTGAATTATACATAATGATTTGGTGTAAGTTGTATGTGGATTAAAATGTTTTTGAGTACTTATCTATTCTGGTATATTTTCACATCGGTCCCTCTGATCCAAACGGGAAGAGCACTTGCCAAGTTAAGTTTAGACATTATTTCCAGTAAAGTGAGTTTTGTTCTTGGATAATTTCCTCAGTAAGATTAGTAATTTTAAAACATGTAAAATGTGACATTAAATGTATAGATGATGCATCTCACACTCCAAAAGCCTTTGGAAAATATCCTGTTATTAAGACATATTCAATACATTGTCATGCTAAGGAAATGTCATGATAGTGAATGGAAGTATCATTCTTTCACTTCCTCCTCAGTCTTATCATTTAAAAACTCGTCATAATATAAATCATAATGTCTCTTAATGCTTGACTTTAACAATACACACTTTAATTGTAATGTGTGTGTGTGTGGACATTGAATTAAATGCCTGTAATGTGACATACTGATTGGACACAAGACTTAATTATAACTGGATATGCTGGACATAGCCCATGTTAAGAGCATGCAAATTGTTAATGTTGTATATGTTACTTAATTTGCTAATTGCACAGTGTATGTATTTAATCTACTGCAAGTTGTATCTCTTGTAACTGTTACAAATTTGACTGTAAGGAAACTCCAAAAACATATTTACTTACACATAACCTTTAAACCTCCATATGTAGGTTTTTGGTCTCTAAAAGCACTCATAAGAGTAAATGTAATCATCTTCCATAGAATTCGAGACCCATGCAGGAATGTAGTTTTTTATAACTTCCTTGTTTGCCTGTCTGCCTATAACTCTCTCACTCACTCACATTATGAGATTTCAGGCCTCCATTGCCACATCATTAGTGATTGGTGCCCAACATTTTCATGCAGCATAGTAGTATTCCTTTTAATGATGGAATACTGTCATGCAGTTTCTTCACTGGAAATTTGGACTGTTGATGGTGAAACCATCACACTGTTGCAAGACGTCGGGCACCAATCAATAAGTAATGCAGCACTATATCCCAGAATAATGGAGACCTCAAATTCACCAGTGTGTAAGTCCAACCTAGCATTGTAATATTCATGGTGTTTTAGTGTTAATATTCATTCACTTTTACTGTCAGTGTGAAACATGGATGTGAGTTGAGTTTCTGAAATTTCCAAGATGCTTACCATCTCCATCCTTTGTCTTGAGCAACATCTGAACAATATCATCTGTCCGAAGAAAGATATAAATTATAACTGAAAACTTCTGTTTCATATTTCCGATATTTTATTGGTATATGAAATTTTGTATTTTTAATTAATGTACGTGACATCGCCGCTTGGTGCCTGGGCCCGACCAGTGTTTGTTGTGGCTTGTGTCCAGTCTGCCGATGTTGCTAGAAACAAGGGCGAGACGAAAATATCTATGTGACTCTTCCTACCACATGAAGACAGATGGATGTAACTGTTGAGAACGGCCAGGTCTAACTGGTGGAAAAGGAGCTTCCTTGTCCACTTCCACCTTCGACGACTGGCCGTGAAGCTACTGGCCATCCTGTCTGCCTTGTCAAGATGGCCCATGTGACGGCTGGGATCTGCCGCGATTGCCGGCTTTATCGCGTTCCCGTATTCGTTCCGGAAATTTCCTTCTTTGGGTGGATCATATTTGTTCGTCACGATGGACACGTCTCTCTATTCCCTCACACCACAGTTTCAAGTCACCCTTGGTTCTTACTCGAATGTCACCCCGTTCCAGTCTCTATATCGTGCTTTTCATATCGTTGGCCATGCCCTTTCCATGTGGTCTCAGTGTCCCAAAACAGCAAATCGTTTTCCGGACCAAGTTATTAAATAGGTCAGAGGAGAAAAAGAAATTGTTCGTGCAGTTTGTAACCGTATCCCTCTACTCTTCTCGTCATATTTGTCACTGTTTCGTGGGTTGCTGTCAGGTGTTGTGTCATCTGCCGTCTGTCCTTACCCAGGTACACATCAATGTCATAGTATAACCAGTGGAGTCACATTGTTTGTAAATTTTTGTGTCAAAACTTTTGCATTTGTTTCGGGATGTACTCTTTGAAAATTAACCTTCCCTTGAATTTCACAGTGATTTCGTCTACTGCCAAATGTTCAGAAGGGTTGTAAAATTTTGAAAAGCTTGTTTCATAATTTTCATATTCTGTCGTGGCTGTCATCCGTCCTGTCAACTCCGTTCCTGCTACTGTCCTCGAAGTGCAGAGACCGAAGGGTGTGACAGTATTGTCAGCGAAACATCGTTTGTCAGTAGAATGGACAGCGAAGCTGCTCCAATTTCATCCAGTAGTCCTCCAGTCTACCTTGAACTGTGTGACCCATCTGAAATATCACAGCCAAAAACGCAACATTTCCGCTTCAATCACGTCAGGTTGGGGAAAAGGTCCATCGTCACACAAATGCAAGTACTCCTGGTCGTATCGACTCGTCTCCACAGCCTGCAAAGTAAAGATTTCCGAGAAGAACAGCAGCAGGACTCTAAGTGGTGTGGACTCTCCAGTGATGGGTGCTGATCCACTTCTTTTCCCTTTGAGGGGCCATGGGGGCTGTGTCCATTGTGTGGATTGTGGCTGTTGACCCGCCACATGCTGAACAGCGTCCTCAACCTCGGAGGTGCTGGCGGAAAAATCTGGACTGGACGGAGTTGTGAACTGGTAGAAGCTGGTGATGGTGGCGTGCTCCACTTCTTCATCATACTTACTAGACGCATCACATTGCGCCTCGTCACTATCCAGATCCATTACTATTTCACGTATTTGATTCGGAGACAGCAGACGGGCCCGTTTAGCACGCGAAGCCTCACGACGTTCCATTTTACAGCAGACAGAAAGACACCCCCATCCGTCCTACAGCAAACTTTCAACAGTCTTCAGACGATAATCTGCAGACTAGCTTGAAGGAAATGTTTCTTTCCCCTTCCTTCGAAAAATCGACTTGCCTGCTATAAGAACCCAAGTGGTTTTATGACCCAAACATTCCACTCCCTTTGTAAAATCCGAGAATAAACTAACTGAGCCATACTTTTGAGGACTTACGCCATTTATGGCCACTTAGGCCTAAGGTGAAAGTGTTCACACAATTAAACAGGCTTCGACACCTTGCCTGAGAGCTTCATTGTTAAGACATTGTGCAGACACAGAAAAGGAGAGAGTCTTCAGTGTTGCCAAATTCAAGCGCCAAAATAGAACCACTTGTAACTTTTAAAAATACTAACTTTGGCTCCTAGTGGAACCGTTAGCAAACTAAAGGTTACAGTATACACAGTTATTGAAAATTTGTTGTACCAATTTAGGCTTAAATGTGATACAACTATAAAATATTTTGTAGAATATCTGTTACTTTTCCACAAATTAAGTATTTGTTTTTATTCTGTGGAAGACTATATGATTCATTTGATAAGTGCTTGGATAGACCATGAGCAATGACCCCTTCTTTATACTATACACATAACTAGCAAACACGTATAATAGTTCTGTATTTCTGTAGTGTTAAGTTTTTTGAAGGGCATGTAACAAGTAATACATCATTTTATAGCTCAATCTATTTGGATTGTAATTCAATACATATAGCAATCCTATAAATAACTTTTAAAATTAAAAGTACAACCACAGTAATGTTGATAGATTATAATGTACTTACTGGGACACAGAATAGGAGTTGATATTCAAAGTAAACTCCTAATGACTATACACCACACATGACATGTAAATAGTATACACTATGGAGCTGCATCCAGAAAATGAGCTAGTATTTTATTTCTATGAATATTGTGTATGAGTCAGTATTATTTGTAAGAAGCTCGGTAGTGTGATAGCGATTTCGAGGAATATTTAATACACATCAACGGGGCCGTTCATTGCACCTGTTGTATGGGTAATGTGATAATGATGGGTGATATGGCAAGTGTGTTGGTTGACATATAACTGGTTACTATATACATATTGGAGCACAATGCAATTATAAAAATATACAAAAAGTGAAGTAGCTTTAAGTGAAATGTGCAGTATTTTGTTCAAGAGCAAGAGAATTAGCAATGTAGATGATGCAGAAAGTCAAATAAAGCAGGTTTTAAATACATTATGTATATAACACAGGACCATGTGAGATTGGTGCCACAGCATGGTCACTTGAAATGGGTTTCAGACTGTTTTGTTAAGAATTGGTTAGATAGATGTGGTATGAAGTAGGTAAAGTTATAATTAATATTAGTTTTACAAATTGTTGTTGGTATGCTAAATGTAGGATGATATACATGGATTGAATCATAGCACATGAGCAGTTGAACTCATGTTGGTGGTGTACAAGATTAAGCATCATTTTAACTCTTATCTTGTCTGTTTTTCAGTCATGATCTGTTTTTCCAATATGATGCAATTGACTGTGATATTATTAAAATAAAAACTGGAAAAATTGCATTAAGTTCTTCATCTGCCTTGTACATAGCTAAATACCTACTGGAATTTGCAGCATGTCCAAAAAATTGTACATAAGAAGCAAAGAATATAGTATTGATATTAGGTGTTACCCATACCAGATGCCAGCCGCACTTGTTAAAATAGTAAACAGTAAATACTAATTATAAAATCAGAATCAAATATGTTTATTTTCCTTACTGAATGAGTCAACTACTAACATAGTACAAAGTGACATCATATATGCTTTTATTCAAGTTTCCATAATCACTGACATTAAGGAATATAATATGATTCCACAAGTTATCAGGTTTTTGCAGCGATGTGAAAGAGGAGTACATTCTTCTGAGATGTGATGCCCTATAATTGGGTAATCAGTCCCCAGTGTGTTAGAACATTGTGTTGGCCTCATCTTCAGGGGCTGAAATATTCAGGGCATTTTAACCCTTGAAGATATCCCTGAGAACAGAAATCTTGTACTATGACTGATTTGTAACACTAAATAATTTTTCATCACATCATTTATACAAAGCAGCCTTACAACCGATAGTGTACTTTTAGTCTGCTAAAAGTTCTCTTAAGGCATTTTCCTACTTTCATTATTACTTTTCTGCAAATACCTTTCAGATAAGCTCTTCTTATCTAACATGCAAGAATGTTGACTGGACTCAAGTGATGGCTAGGAGGAAGCTAGCATGCTGTTATTTCATAAATAAAGAATAGACATGAAAAAACTCTGGTTTCACTCCATGATATTTGCAAAGACTTGCATTTCGTATGGGGAATGTGTGATGGTGTCATTTACATTATTTTCTCTTTTGTAACTTTAATCTGATACTACTGAGGTGTTAATTTGTTCCTATTACTACATAAGAAGAATTTACTAAAACTTTAATAAATAGTTCATACAAGTGTGTTAATATTTATAGTGTTTATGGTTATTTCTTGTTTGTCTTAATTTCTGATTTTAACTTCATTCTTTCCATACACACATATACATACATACATATGTACATACATACATACGTACATACATATGTACGTACATACATGTGTACATACATACATACATACATATGTACATACATACGTACGTACATACATATGTACATACATACATACGTACGTACATACATATGTACGTAGGTACATACATACATACATACATACGTACATACAAGCATACATGCATACATACACACGTACATAATACATATGTACGTACATACATACATACGTACGTACATAAATACATACATACATATGTACGTACATACGTACGTAATACATACGTACTACGTACGTAAGTACGTACATGCATACGTACGTACATACAGACATATGCACCACCTATACATAACAGACGCACTAAATGGGAACCAATGTGGATTCACACCCCAAAAGAACACAGAAGATGCTGCCATGGACGTTAGGCAATTCATAGAACCCCACTTAGAGAGAGGGGGGGGGGGGTGGCAATATAACTAGTTTAGATGTTCAGGGAGCCTTTGAGTCGCCATGGTGGCCAACGATATTAAAAGGACTCAGAGAAGAAGAATGACCCGAAAACTTTATTACCTTACACAGGACTACCTGAAGGAGAAAATAACCAAGGGTTGCCCACAAGGGTCATGCTGCGGACCGGGACTGTGGAATATTCAATTCGACTCTCTGCTCAAACTCCAATATACAAAGCACACAAAAGCAGTGGCCTTCGCCGATGATTTGCTAATAATGGTAAGAGCAGAATCAGTCGGGGCTACAGAAAATATAGCTAACGTACAATTGAACAAAATCACTAAGTGGGCGAGAGACAATAAATTAAGATTCGATGAGGGGAAATCGGAGGTGATGCTGCTGACCAGAAGGAAAAGAAAAGAGCAAAAAGAAATAGCAGTATATTTGAATAACAAAGCAATACCGCAAGTAAATAGTTTGAAATATTTAGGAATAGTATTTCACTATAAGTTAATATTTAAGGAACATATAAAAAATATGGCTGAAAAATGCACTAAATTAATATTCTCATTATCAAAATCTGCAAAGCTTACCTTGGGATTAGACCACAAAAGCATAAAGACAACATATGTGGGAGGAATCCTACCCCTACTAGTAAATGGAGCGCCAGTGTGGATCAACGCTATGGGGAAAGAAAGCTATAAGTCTAAATTGATTAGAGTGCAAAGGCTGATAAACATTAAAATGGCAAAGGCATACCGCAAGATGTCACACGAAGCTCTCTGTATACTCACAGGCATGACCCCTATCGAGATCAAAATCGAGGAAGCGGCACAACTATATTATGCCACCAAGGGAAACATAAAAGGCAAAACACATCTTGAAAGGGATACGGGCGTAAGAAAATGGCAACACCCTGTGGATGCAATTATAAGAGTGTTAAAAGAGGAAGAGGAGAAGAACCCAATACAAATATTCACGGACGGAAGTAGGTCAGAAAGAGGAGTAGGCTCAGGGGTCGCCACATATAGATCGGGCGAGAGCATCAATAAAATACAGTGTAGGCTAAATAAGAAATGCACGAATAATCAAGCGGAACAATTTACAATTTTATCAGCCCTGGAACACATAGAAAAAATAAAAAGGACGGATAAAAGAGTAACAATACACACCGACAGCCAAACAAAATTGGACAAGCTGCAAAACAGCAATACACACACATATATAGTGGAAGAAATAAGAAAAAAAATAACGGAGATGAAGGAGAGCGAATGGAAGATAACATTCTGCTGGGTTAAAGCACACGCCGGTATAATGGGAAATGAATTAGCTGACACATTAGCAAAGAGGGCGGCAACAAATAAAAACTTACCGGAGAGCTACAGCTAAATTCTAAAAAGCCTAGTGATGAAAGATCTAGAAGAAGAAAGCGTGAAGAAATGGCAGAGAAAATGGACGCAAACAACTAAAGGGAGAACTACGAAAGAATATTTCCCAGATGTGTCAGAAAGATTAAAGATGAAGCTACAACGAACACAAAACTTCACAACCATAGTAAGCGGGCAAGGGAAAACGAGAGACTACCTACATGGTTTCAAGATAATAGAAGAACCAACGTGTCCATGCGGAAAAGAGGACCAGACAACTGATCACATAATATATGCATGCGAAAGGCTAATAAAGGAGAGAGACAGGCTTAAGAAGACGGCAATAGGAACAAATAAATGGCCAATTAAATAAAGGGCCTTGATAGGAAGACACTATAATGAATTTACAAATTTTGGTAACGATATACAATTTGATAAACTAAATGTAGAATAACCAAATAAATGTACCATATCAACTAAAATGATTGTAAAGCTTGTAGTATTACCATTGTAATGGAAAAAACCATATATACAAAAAAATACATACATATGCACATACATATATACGTACATACGTACACACGGCCACACGGACACACGGGCCCCCGGGGCGCGCGCGCGCGCGCACGCACGGACACACACGCACAGCACACACACAAACGCACGCACACACACGCACCCACACAAATGCGTACGCGCGCTCGCGCTCGCACACCGCGCGCGCACGAACACACACACACACACACACACTCACCTACAACAAAGAAACGTGGTGATAATGACCAGCCTAGACTTGCAGGGGGCTTTCGACGCGGCTTGGTGGCCAGCGATACTGTACAACTTAAGAAAATTACAGTGCCCCAGTAATTTATACAATTTGACTAGGAGCTATTTCAGCGAAAGAATAGCGATTCTGTGCACCAACACGTACAGGAGGGAAAGGAAAGTTACTAAGGGCCGTCCCCAAGGTTCATGTTGCGGCCCAGGCCTGTGGAACGTTCTATACACCACCCTCCTAGACCTGCACTTCTCCAGCCACACAAAAGCAATAGCCTTCGCAGACGACCTGGCAATACTCACTTAGGGGAAACGACAGCAGAAGCTGAGGCATATACCAATTCGGAGCTTGCAAAAATAGAAAACTGGGCTAAACAAAACAAAATGCAATTCAACGAACTCAGAATATGAAACCATGCTAATTGCTAGGAAAAAGAAAAGTCACCGCGAAAACATCAACATATACCTCAACAACAAAGGACTAGAACATGTTAAGGAAATGAAATATCTAGGGATTTGCTTCGACAATAGACTCAACTTTCACAAACACATGGAACACACCACCGAAAAATAAAAGAAAATGATATATATGTTAGGCAGCATAGCCAAACTAAACTGGGGCCTGGGACACAAATCCCTCAAAACCATATACGAAGGAGCTTTAGTCCCTCTAATGACTTATGGAGCTCCGGTATGGGAAGAAGCCATAAAAAAACAAAGACTCCTCCGGAAGGTGCAGAGCTCCCAAAGACTGATTAACATAAAAATAGCAAAGGCGTATAGAACCATCTCATACGAAGCGTCTTGTTTGTTGGCTGGCGTGCAGCCCATAGGAATAGAAATTGAGGGGAAGACTTGTCTTTACAAGCGAGAACGCAGTACAGGAAAAGAGGACTATGAATGGGATAAGCCTTTGCCTGCAACGGAGTAGCCTCATCCTGCTCTGCGAGCAGACATAATGGAAACAACAGACCTGATAACCTACCCTACAGAAATTTTCACTGACGGAAGTAAAATCGGTGACAGGGTCGGGGCGGGAGTGACTATATTCTCGGAAAAACGTCTGGTGAGGAAATGCAAATATAGACTACAAAATCACTGTTCAAACAACCAAGCAGAATAGATTGCAATTCTGAAGGCCCTGGAAAAACTACTTTCCCTCCCAGACCAAAACAAAAGACCTGTGGCCATATACACAAATAGTAAAGTAACACTGAACTCTGTAAAAAATAATAAAATACATAGTGTAATAATAGAAGAAATTCGAAATATGGTACGAAATCTCACGCAGCAAAATTGGACGACTTATTTCGGTTGGGTGAAAGCTCACGTAGGTATTGAGGGCAACGAGATAGCGGACACACTAGCCAAGGAAGCAGCCCAGGACGAGAAGGACGGAACTACTTATACGACAGGATACCAATACCTAAAATTGCTTCTAAGATAAAGGTAGAAGGGCTCAAAAAATGGCAAGCGCAATGGGAAAAGGCAGTGAATGGAGCGAGCTGCACATCTTTCTTTCTAAAAGTAGACCAGAGACTCAAATTACGGATCCCAATAACACCTGAATTTACTGTCATCGTCAGCGGTCACGGGAAGACAAAAGCATATCTAAACAGATTTAAACTAACAGATAACCCAATGTGCCTATGTAATGAGGGAGAACAGTCCGTGGAACACCTAATTTATGTATGCAGTATACTGGAACCCAACATAAGTGACATGATAAAACACATAACGACCAGAGGAGGGATCTGGCCCCCCAAAAACAATGAACTAGTAAACAAATACTTGAACGTCTTTACAAAATTTGTTAAATCTATAGATTTCACCAAACTGCAATAGACAAACCATTATGTAGTAAAGTATAAACTAGAACATGTAGTATTCCTCTGTAATGGAACATGTTGTGAATAAACTTATTAAAAAAACACACACGCACACGCGCACGCACACACACGCACGCACACCCACACACACGGCGCGCGCGCGCGCACGCACGGACGTACGCACGCACACACACACACCCACACACACACACACACACAAAATATCCGTAAGTCTGTCTCGAGACAGTAGGATATGGAACAAGTCATATACATGCATAAAAATATTCACAGCTTTCCAGTGCATAAAACAGTCTTATAAATCATTATTACGGTTCATCTGTCCACATTAAAAATTCATCTGCAGAGTAAAAGGTGTGTGTATTTAAGTGTCTTTTTAGTACTACCTAAATTTTGTTTATTCGTTCTTAATATTTGGAAGACTATGTGTTAAACTGTTGAATATTCTGATACCACAATAGAATGCACTCTTCAGAAAACAAGATAGGTTGGAAATTGGTCCTTTTATCAATATTGTGGACTGATGAATTCGTCTGACAATTTTCTTAGTTATCAACAAGGAAATTCATCAATGAAAATCTATATAGGCATGGAACAGGTAAAGCCTCTAGTTTTTTAAAAAGACTTCTACAATGGGTTCTAGTGTGTGCACCAACCATAATTCTGATGATTTTTTTAGTAAAGTAAATATCTTCCTGCTGTTGGAAGAATTTCCCTGCAAAATTTTCGATATTACATTAAAGAGTAAAAATATGCAAAATAAATTTACTTCAGTGTGACAATGTTGCTGATATCGAACATCGATCAAACTTCATAACATGTCGCACTTAATTTGGGGATCATTTGATCAACATGGTCCTTCCAGTTTAGATGGCTTTCGTGTTGCAAGCCAGATGTTTTGTATATACTGTTCCTTTTATGTATGCATATTTGTAGCCAGCAGTCAAAGCAAAGAGTAGTGAATTTACAGTTGGGTTTTTTTTTCCTCCCCCCAGTTTCAGGACTAACTTCTTAACTTCAAACCATTCTGCCATACTAGTGAGGACTAAGTTTGATACTGAAGAGAAATTTTCAAAATGTCTGTTAGTAATTATGACACTAATGTCATCTTGTGATCTGCAAATTTTATCAGTTCTGATAAGGAATTTATTCTCTTTGGAAGGTCATTTATGTAAATTATGAACAATAAGGGACCAAGAATGGATCCTTGGGGGACACCATGTTTCAATGTACCCCAAACTGTGAAAGAATTTTGAGATGAATTGGGCAATTTTATTTCAACTTTCTGTCTTCTGTTTGTTAAATATGACCTGAAAGAATGTGCAGTAACTCCTTGATTATTATAGAAATGTAGTTTAGCTAATAATATCTCGTGATTTACACAGTCAAAAGCCTTTGACAAATCACAAAAAATTCCTCCTACTTTTTTTCTTCTCTTTTATTTTAAAGAGAACCAAGTGCACCATCAGGTAGTTTAAAAGCTGCACCCTCTGCAGACCTTGCCTAAAACCATGTTGGTCTGGGACTAATTCATTGTTAGAATGCAGTTGTTGGTTTAACCTACTGTGCATTGCTGTTTTGAATACCTTGGAAAAAACAGTTAAAAGCAAAATAGGTCTATAGGTTGTCATACTAGATTTGTCTCCTTTCTTGTACAGTGGTTTTACTATTGCATTTTGAGGCGATCTGGAAAAATACTGGTAAAAATTGAGTGTTTACAGATGGAGCTTAGTGGGTGACTAATGACAGTAGCACAAGTTTTTAGAATTTCACTTGTTCTTTCATCATAGCCTGTTGAGTTTCTTGGTTTAAG
>Ga0136643_10013383_pt1 | contig 12270 bp, 7 predicted proteins | sample TergutLab28metaG_FD_96883 | JGI IMG/M metagenome (GOLD analysis project Ga0136643, IMG submission 96883) | Labiotermes labralis P1 segment gut microbial communities from Petit-Saut dam, French Guiana - Lab288 P1 (version 3) (version 3) | ecosystem: Host-associated > Arthropoda: Insects >...
AAAATTCAAACCCCCCCCCCCCCGGTCGTTTAAAAAATTAATTAAAGAAGAAACAACATAAAAATTAAATGCTAAGAGATTCTAAACTTAAGGGTTTTAAAGACCAAGAACCAAGATGCCACGTAGAGAACAGGATTCTACTTATATTTAATTATTTATTGAATTAATGAATTAATTATCATGTGTCAGTGCACAGAGTTAGTAGAAGCAAACGTCAGACAATAAACAGATTTTTTGGGTTGGGTTAGGAGCTAGACCTCTTCACAACAAAGTACTTAATACAGCCAACTACGAAATAATGTACAAGGTCTAGAAATTGACAGCAGGCTGTTCCGAAGAATGTAGTAATCATTGAGATATTTAAAAAAAATTTAGAACAATTCCGTGACTAAAAGACAGGCTATGAATCATTTTTTAAAAACTTTACTTTTGAGTCCACAATCACAAATATCATGTGGACAGGAAGGACACAGGAGATGAATAAAGGATAAGCCTTCGCATTTTCATCAAGATGTCCTGCAGCCGAGCTACATTCTCTGGTTACGTCAGTAAAAATCATCACCCCATTGATCAAGCAAATCTCGTGAGACCTGTTTTGATGTAGAATTGCCTGATCGAGTTTATGCATATATGGATAAAAGCATTACAGTTTTCGTAACAACGGTACTTAGAAGTAAACAAACCATACTTTGGCCATGCACACCTTTCTCGATAATACCTGTCATCAGCGTCATTCACACAGCCTCCTAGCTTTGTGCCCAATGCCTACGATGGCCATGAATTGCTTAGTCGTGACTTAGGATGTTGCTTAATACACGTCGCATTCACACATGAATGGACCGGGCTAATTGCACAATCAGAACCTGCCAGTATACTGTTTATAAACTGTACATGCCTTGACATTTTCGGCGGCAAATTCATGTAAGATGGCGCGTGTTTATTTATCGACTTCCATTTTGTCCAAACCTAATCTTACGTTTAGCAGACCACTATATTATAATAATAAGTGACAAATTCGTGCAAGATGGCGGGTTTCCAATTACTGCACATAATCTTCAACATGTTCATGACATTAATGTGTAAGCCTGCGATGTTCCCACATTTTTGGCGATATTTTCATGTAATATCAGTCACTGAGTTCAGTCTGCCAGAAAGACCTCACGATATCAATAAAAGTCAACTGTATAATGCCACTCCTCATGAAAAATTGAGATATAAAGTGTTCTTTAATTGACAGAAATTGAACCCCAACGAGCTCAAGACTTTAATTTACAAACCAACCAAATTATGGCAACTATATTTGCAATTTAATGCATAGGAAAGTGTGTCCATTAGTGACAAGACCCTCGAGCCTAATTAACAGTAAAACAAACGCTACTCATCAGGGTTTTATAACTCCTCAGGCTCACCCGCTAATATTTTGAGAATGTTTAATGTAATTTCGCCCAACTTCTGTCCTTATGCAAGCGCCAGTAATGAATCCCATCGCACGGAAAATTTATTCTTCTTTGGCTTTAAATTCTGCAATAGACTAGGGTACGTGTCGCAGTTTGCTTTGTTTCAGGTAATATACTAGATACGCTGTTTCATGTTAAACGGCACCACTCATTACAGAGCAGTTCGTTCAGCCAGTGCAAAAACTTACACAAGTCTACTCAGTCCATTTTAAGGAAATGTGTTTGTGCGGGTTTTGTGCATTAAGGTGTAAGAGTATGTACATTTTTAAAGCATATGTGTGCTAATCGAGTGACGAGATACACGGACTACATGATTGGGTTTCAGTTCCCACAAGGATCGGCGATGTTTAATCTTCATGGCCAGATTAATTTCGGGAGTCGATGAAATCTGTTACACGTTAGAATTAAGACTATGTTTTATCGGAAGTAAACGGGGAGAGAGAAAATAGACAATGATGACAACTTACCTCTATAGTGCCTATTTCAAATAGACAATGATGCTAACAACTTACCTCTATATTGCCTATTTCAAATAGACAATGATGCTAACAACTTACCTCTATAGTGCCTATTTCAAATAGACAATGACGCTAACAACTTACCTCTATAGTGCCTATTTCAAATAGACAATGATGCTAACAACTTACCTCTATAGTGCCTATTTCAAAATTAAGAATAGTTTCACCCTAATGTACGCCTAAACACCGTCATGATATGGGCCTTTGAAACAGAGACAAATCCACCTGATTCTAACACTGTAAGGAAATCAGACGCGTCATTTATTTTCACTCCGTCTTTCAGGTTTAGTGATAATTTTCGTGTAATTAAGTTATTGTGTTATCATAGTGTAATAATAAATTCCAAAAGTTGGTTTAAATGTGTGTAAACCAAGAAATGGACAAATTAACGACTATGAAGAAGAAATACACTTCACACGTCTTATAGCCTGTTGATTCCGATGATAAACATATTAAAACACACCAAAACTACTGTCACGTGAATTTTGCGCACTTCGTAAGTGATACAGTTCAGTTGCACAGGGGATAAGCTCAGTTTAATACAATAAACCTTGTGTAGAACAGTCGAAGGTGCGAAGTAAATTGAAAACTTATGTGTCCTATGGCGTAACGTTTCGGAACGTTTGTAGCGCATTAACAAGTACGTACAGGGTGACCGACGAGAACCGGACGTTTTTGAAATGGCTAGTAGGCGGTTCCTATGTGAGTTAGGGTGGGGAACCAGCGGTAGGTGGCCTCGCTATACAATGCCATTTTTCGTTAAAAGACAAGGGAGTACTGATCATTTCAAAAACGTCCGGTTCCCGTCGGTCACTCTGTACATTAATGTCAAAATTTCAAATGTGAGTTTCGACAAAAACACCTCCCATTTTGACTTTTCGGTAAGGGTCTGCACTTTCATTCTCTACGTACTCGATTCAAGTGTTGACTACATTGGTGGATATCCTATAGTTTTCATGATTTTATTCGGGATCTCCAGATCAGTACCACTTCCTCTTTCTTCCATTGTTTTGCACAGTCGGTGCTGGTCGTTATGTTTCCATTCACTTTAGATCTGCTACTAGAACAGTGTCTTTAGACAACTGAAAATACAGGGCTGTATCATATTTCAAAATTGATACAAACTTTTTTTAACTTCCAAATTTATTTTCAATAAACATCTCTATAAAATGTGAACACTTTTGTACTTATAAGACGGTAGCATTAAAGGAGACTCAGTACACCTTTGGAGAATAGAAACTCGGATCATTAGGCGACAAGGACACAAATAATGCACTAAACACCGCTTTTTCCACAATCTGAACGAATTACCTGCCTGTTTGTAAGAGGATTAAAATTCCATCTCCGTATTGTGTTAATGGGAAAGTACTGTAAGGGAGAAATGTTTTCGAAGAAACGGTTCAACTTTAACTTGGATTAAGCATCACATTAACTGTGTTGAAATACTCGCTGTAAAGAAATGTGATGTGACAAATGCAGTTAACTCGTCGCTGAAACTGGATACAGGGTTTTGGCTTGGGAACTGCGAGCTGTGGGAACTAGGTCGCATTGTAGCGAACTAAGCCATGTTGTCCTTCCTTCCCCACTTAACATTTCTGAAAAATGGTATAGTGATTATAATATAATACTATTCACGGGTAAACTTTTCAAGAAAGAATTTAAGTTACATTGTACGGCGCAAGTAACCAGGAGTATCATTTAATCAATTCTAATTTTCTTGCTACAAGATTTACATCAACAATAAAAGAAAGGTATTTAATAAGAATAAAAAATCATAAGGAAGGTATGTGGGAAAATTGTGTAACGCTAGATGGAGTAAAGCACGTAAGTGAACAGACAAATACTATTTCGAAATTATACACCTAAGTCGTTATATGTTGGAAAGGGGTCAATAAGCCTTTCTCTCAGGAATGCAGCCAATTAACACAATTTGCTAGCGTCAGTACATGGGCTGTGAATCAAATAATTTAGTTTGTAGGAACATAACAACACATTTTTAACATTTTTTTTGGGATGGAGGCATCCACCTGAACACAAGTATATTACATCCCTCAGGTACGTCAGAACGAAGCCAGTATCCAATATGGTAAAAATAATCAAAATATGGCAGTTACTCCATCAGGAACAGTGTGGAATGGAAAGTACAAAATAACCAATTTGGAAGATGTGGACTACATTGCTGTGTGTATTTTGGGCCCTCAAGATAATTCTACGAAGACAGATCCACCCATATATGTTCATAAAATATACAGAGTTATGTATTTATCACATAGTGGTTAATACATCTGCTGCCTATGTCGTGTTAATAATACACATTTTTTATCTCTCAGCTTGTCTTATGTTAAACCAGCATGTGGAGGAAACCTGGAGAATTGACATATTTGTATTACACAATAATGGCTGCTGTGAGAGAGTTCAGATAATAATCTACTCGTTAAACCACCATGACTAAGGGATATACAATATGTACACTATGTACGGCGTATACACGTGATGACCGTTTAATTTACACGCTAACGGACATGTGGGCTATTGTTGTTACTTTCTATTGTTGTGAAGCAATAATCTTGTTGCGCAACGCAGATCTTCATAACTTCTATTTGTGCTGTGGAGAAGGTAGGGAGTAGGCTACATGTGAAGATAACGGGAAAAAATTAATATATCACTTTCATGTCAGCTGATTATCTAAATATTACACTTGTAGAATTATATAAGCACGTCCTACCTTCAGGCAGGGTCACTGACTGGGTAGATGGAATATGTGAACACGGGAGAATATTTTTAAATATAGCGTTAAAAGTGGTTATTTAAACATTAAAATAAAATATAGCGTATCCGTTGGTATGAACAGACGAAATGAAATACAGACAGATATTTGGCTGGCCGTTAGCATATTCATGCTGTTGATTAGTCTCGGCGTCTTCTTGTCCAGTTTCATGTGCCGTAACATCTAATATTGATGAATTCGTGAGCTCCATAGCTCAGAGCACACTAACATCATGTTACAAATGTCACATATGAGCAACATAAGTGAGAATTGTGCGTGACGCTGATGATTACATAACCTTGTTGGTCGCTGAAGAGCAGAAACAAACACACATGTACGTATATTAAAATCGCCTTACAAGTCAACTGTGATTAATGGTTTAAAATTAGCCGACACCGCTACGACCGGGCCGTGGTAAAGGAAACACCTGCGTGTCAAGGTTCCTGACAGATGATATGAATAAAGACAGAGACAACCTAGCTACCGAATGTTATGTGGACCTCACCGCACAGGTTCCATTGTGTCTGGGTTAGAAACTATATATATATATATACTAAGATTTTATTTGGAGTAATACACTTTTTAAATGCCAAGAATTTCGTGTTGTTATCATGCACAATTAGTCTTATATTTGTTGCTGCCATACCTCTATTATAATAAGATATACCACACGTGAAAATCGAAGAAGTGGTAGCCATCATGGTCACAGACGAGAAAGTTACAACACAAGGGAAAGGTTCATAAAATGCTATTGGAAATGTAATAAAGTAGTTTGAAACGAAGTAAATGAAAGTATTTTCCAATAAGTGATAATGGAAAGAGGTTTTTATTGTTACTTATTTACACGTTAGCGTGTCCTAAGGTTATTCAGAAAAACTTTCCAGAACTGTTGTTTATTAAGTATTACAGACAGAATAAATGTTGTGGTGATATGAGAGTCCACATGAAGAAAAAGTACCAAAACCCTCTTGAATACATATTCCGTTTGCAAAATCTGTTCCTGGAATCAGTAAGTTCAAAAGTGTAGTTGGCTACATTGCACGTGATAATTCGTAATTAGCATAACAATAATACTTCCGTATTGGTCCGTCTGAAGCATACGTCCTTGTCTCTCGCAATAAGGTAAAAGAACTTTGAATACAGAAATATGAGGACACCAAAAATCTAATAAAATTACATAACGCACAAATAAAGGCAGCGGACGCAGGATATATTGAACCGATAAAAATTTTCTTATTGTTATTGTTGTTGATGTTGTTGTTATGTGGCTGCTGCTCAATATTATGATGTTATTGCTAAAATACTATTTATCTTTGAGAGATGAAGCGAATTTAGAACATCAAGGATGTAATTTTTGGCGTACACGTATATGACACCTTGTAGTGGAATATTTCTGAAATTCTGTAAGTTGCTAAGGCCTGAATATGCGAGGCGACAAATGTAAAGTTTCACTTCCCAGAAGACAGACCTCTTTGTAGGTCATGGCGTGAGGACCTACAATATAAATAATGGCCACTGCCGCGATAAGCAAAACAGTATGAAGGTTTCACATAAAAGCAAAAGGCACACGCGTCGCAGCTTCTTTCCTTTCTATACAAGAATGATAATGGGACGATATCCAAGGAGCATAATTCTGCTTCAGGATACAACAGTAGCTCACTTACACAATTACGGCTCCAATTACTGCATCCAAAGTTTCACTGCGGTGTTAACAACACTCATAATTTGTCCTCTATCCTCAGCAGAACAAACCCAGTCTGCATCATGAAACACCAAGTTTTAAGACTAAATTTAATGTCACGTTTCACTTGATAATTTGGCGTTCCAGCAGCTCCTTCCTTGCAGGATTTCCTATTAGAATTTTTGTATATGTCTTAAGTACAATAGGTGTAACACAGGTTTTACTAATCTTATCCCGCTTTATTACTCTCAAGATAGTAACTGACTTTGCTTCTTTGAAATTGAGAAGAATCCATCTACTAAACTCGTATGTTATAAAACGCAAATGTTCTAGCAATCAAATTACCAGCAACAATCATTATTTTTGTATTTTATAGGCAGTTTTATTTTCACTACACGTGGCTAGAATTCTTGATAGTTTGTTTCACCTTAAATATTCATAGCATGTTCAGTATATTAGGACATGTGATTAACTAACCTTGTTGTTACGATATATGGGAAGTTCTTGTAGAACTCTGTAACCTTCGAATATATTTTCCAGAATGTGACACACCCAGAGTTCAAGGTCAGAAGGCCAGGTACCTCGTACTTCCGTTTAGATATATTAGTCACGTCACAAGGAGTTCCCTTTATTGCCAAGAAAGTGTGTCACCATAATCAAGTGGCAAAATTTCGTGTCACTATAAACCTAACCTTGATGGCCATTTCCGGATGGCGGTGGACAGTTTTCAGATGTCACTTCGACGGACTCTCCCTCAAAATAACACTGTGAAACAGGGACAGTTCAGTCGATATATTTTCTGGGTTACGGGCTGGAAAACCGACAAGTCTGTTTGCGAATTCAGACAGGAGAAAGATATTTATCTCTTCCTCAATAATGTTCATCAAACACCTGCAACTATCAACCTCATATCCAATGAATACCGAGGGTCCCTTTCATAAGATAAAGCTGCTTAGACTGAGATTAAGACGACTCTTCTTCTTCTAAAGCCAAGATTAAAAATGCGAGGATTGTTACCTCCAATTTTCTATACGTCACGACGTGGTGTTGTATTATGCACAAGGATAATTTTAGCTTTAATTAGTACATAATGGTAACTCAGTCTCTGACGAAAGAAGGCATGTAATAATGAAACATATATTAATCCGAAAATTGAAAACGCGTAAAGATGTTTCATCATTGACCGTGAACAATTTGTTTAATATAAATCCAATCTATTGAAGCCGATTCCGGTGGCCGCTCTCTTGTTTGGAGTGCGGGTTTGTTTCCCGCCGGGAGCATGAATGTCTCAATGTTTTGAATATTGTAGAGGCCTCTGCGATGGGTCATCCCTCATTTAGTGGAGTCCTACCGAGTGAGTTGTGTCTGGGTGTAATTGTGTAATCTTGTAACCTTGGCCCGAGATGGATGTTACCCCCCCCCCCCAAAGTTTTAAACTTCATATCATCCCTTGCTCTATAATTACCTACAATCTTCTAAAAAGTAGATGCTATTTGTAAACGTAATAATTACAAAATTTCTTCTCGTAATTGCGAGGTAAACAACTGGTAAAAAGCGTTCAGCGATTTAGAAGACAGGAAATTCCATTTACATTATTTTCTGTCCACACTTGACCTAAGCAACCCCATCGTTTCGTACAGCCAAGCCGCGTGCTACTGCTCTAAAAGAGGCCATAGGGGCATCTCCACGCCACGATGGCTCCAGAGGTTCACGCGATGTCACTGGGAAGAAAGCTGCTGAAGACATAAAGAAGCTGTTTAGTAGATTAAGTTCCTGGGAGTGAGTAGCCAATATTTGTTCAGTAAAACGAGAATCTTCCATTCGTCGAACACAATGAATTAACCCCATCAAAACTGCCTGCAATTTTATCCTCGCAATATAATATATGACGTGTAATATTAATTCTTCCTACCATCTGTGCCTAAGTCTCCAAAGGTGTTCTATTTCCATGACATGTGTTTCATTATATATATATATATATATATACATACACACATACAGATATATATCTGTATACTTTACTCTTACGTTGACCTAGATTTTCAACAGTGACTAAGATATGGTCAGTAAAACGGAGAGAGTGGAACTAAATATCCGGCATGACCAGAGATTTTTCCCTTCTCCACAGTGACTAGACTGGCTAAGACCAATCCAGCCTCGTATCCAGTGGGTACCGGTGTTTCATTCCTCGGATTTATGTGGCTAAGGAGCAAAGTTAAAAATTTGTGGAGGATACCTAGATTCCCGCCATTCATCTTCAAGTCCTGGTATTTAACTCAGCAGAATATAACTTTCACAATTTTAATGTAAATTTTAATATTGTTTTTTTAAGACAGATCACTAGTGCATCAGTTTGTGAATAAATAAAACTTTGAAAATATCAAGATGCACGTTACGAATGTGAAAACTAGTAAGCACAAATTAATGCTATCCCTGATGATCTTGTAACTGTAACACCGAAACATGTCAGAGCTGTTTTAATCTAAATTTTATTGTAAATTATAATATTTTTTAATACAAGTCACTACTGCATTAGTTGGTGAATGAATAAAACTCTGATAATAAGCAGAATATATTTTATATCCACGAGGACATTCAGTGTCCTCGGATACTGTCCTTGCAGAACGTAGTCACGCGTCATAAACAGTTTTTTTTTAAATTCAAGTATATTTGGTGCCAAACTTTGTCGATCTCATTAATAACCGAAATATAAGCTTGTGCATTTTAAATTGTTCGTCTTTCTTGCCAGTTACAAAATTCCTCTCCTTCACGTAATTTTTTGAACCTGCAAGACCTAAGCTATCTATCTTCTTGCTTTGCGTTATTAGCAATAAGCCCGGAAAATAACTTCACCTCTCTTACCATCAATGTCCATGAGAAATTAAAATAACCTCACAGCGGTTTAATCCTCCCAACAGGTCCATCGTGTCCAAAACAGCTGTGGGGGTCACCTAATCTCCTGCCCATTGGATACTTTGTGAGATATTCCAGGCAATAAAGCGAAAGGGTCACGAAATTGATGCTCACCTCTGTGTGATACAAAGACCAAAAACACGTGGAAAAATATCTACACTCAACCATACGTTTTAAGGCGTGTTGCTTAATTAAACATCGGGAGAATTTTACTTGCAGTTCGTGTTAAGGGACCTATTCCGGTGGCAGAGCAATGCAATTCTGCAGCCGCTCGATACATGAGACGGCGGGTTGGTAAAACGTCGGGGGCATGGATGTTTGTCTCTTGTGAGTGTTACTTCTCTTGGCAGGAAGAGTTCTGTGCAACGAGCTTATCACTAGTCCAGAGGAGTCCTACTAACTATGGTGCGACGTTGTGTGATCTAGAAACCTCAAAAATGAGAAAGCAATGGCCCTCGTTGGGACACGGCGCCACAACAACAACAAAAAATATGTTAATGAGTGTAGGTGGAAAATATTTGTGAGAAGATAAATTAAGTGTGTCATTCTATTCTCGCAGACTGTAGAATGTTTTAAATATTTCTCTACTTTTTTAAAGAACTTTATTCGTTGGTACCTTTTCAGAATATAGACAATTCTGTTGCAATTCATTACCATAATTTAAGACTCTTAAACTATAAGGCTAACTACGACGCTAGCGCAGTCAACAATGTAATTCTGCACATGTTTTATAGTGATATGTTTGAGATTAATGTTACAGCAAGTTGTTTGAGGGAACTAAGGAAACCAGAAGTATAAGCCTTAATAAAAATGGGCACTGAGAAACATACACAGAACTTTCAAATTAGGGGACAGGAATCTAGAGTGTGGTAACCTGTACTTTATGAAACCAATACGTAAAAAAATAAGCGGATTGAGAAAGAATGAAACGTTTGCCAAAAATACGTAAATTACATTAAATATGTTACATTCCTAGTTGTCTTTCGTCTGTATTTATAATGTTTATTAAATATGATGTAGCTTGTAAAAATAACTTTGTTGACAACAATGAGTTAAATATCAACACCAGCGGTCAATAACAATAGCAAGAGATTGTACCAGCTTAATTCATACACATATTTGTCCTCGGAAGATGAAACGTCTTTACCGATGGACGGTGTCCATTGGTACGTTTCACATATTCTTTTTAATCCAAGTCGCTGCCTGTACTCTAGGTCATATTACGTCCAAAAGACAGAAGAGAAATTTTTAAGAACTGTGATTTCGCAAAAATAGGAAAATGTGGTTACGGATACTTTTGACGCTGGACTGTAAGTCGTTACGTATACTGCTTTTGGCATGATATTTTACTTACTGCTATCAGTATCTCTGAATTTTTAAGGGATTTTTTTTTGCATCATCAACTCAGCGCTTTACCACTGATGATTGATTTCGCTGCGAAACATTGTTTCCAACCATTAGGCCAGTATGACAAAAGGATATACTTATGTGTGGCAACCAAATTTAAATTACGTCAAATTACATTCCAAATTGTATGTTTCCTTCAGGTTCCCCTACAAATACCTTCACAAATTTCTCTTTACCCCGACAATGTCGCAAATGACGTCCGTCAGTTTCTTCTTGATTTGATAGCGCAAATATTGTTTGCAGAGGCACAAAAGGCTGGAGCCCTTAACCTCTTTTCTCAATCTTTCTCTCTATTCTTCTTAACTCTTTAAGCTCTAGGGGTTATTGTACATACCAACAAGTTTAACAATAAAAAATTCTTCATTCTGTCCACACAGCAAATTTATGGTTTGTATGAATCTCGGAAAAAATACTGATTATTTGGATGTACAATATTTGCTGAATGATTGTTATAACCAAGTCGGAGAGCAACGACTTTGCGGTGTGAGCCGAACTGGTAAATGTAATGCAGGTTAATTCCCGTCCTTAGGGAGTTAAATGTTCAGGCATGTTACAACAGAACCTACAAAGCCGCTGTCAAGAACTATGTTTAACGTCTGCTACAATGGACGTGCTGCAAGTCTTTATACGGAAAGCAGCCGAAGATGATTAGAGCATGCTTGTATCAGCAGTGCTTCCTGAATGGGCTAAAGTATTTCAAACGTAGCGGTTGCAAGGCATAAGTAAACTGTGCAGAGGGAGAAGTAAAATCACGATATAAATTTTCTGCCCACATGCAGGTCTGCAAGCTGTCTGTTTACATGATTTACTGCGCGGAGGAAACGATTTCAGTTGTCTGTGTGTATGAAAATGTTGGAGCGGTGAACCCCACGCCTCGACACCGAACATATGAATGTAGAACTGCCGTAAGAGTGTGGGTCAGTGTAATACAGTTACCAAGGTCTAACTTAGACATGACCTAATAATACAGTAAATCCATAAACAAAGGTTAGTATCGGGCATTTTTTCTCTCGAAAATTCTTAAGAACTATGCGTTCGGGCACCATGTGTTTTCTACCAAATTGCGTTATTTTAAAAGTATGTAAGTTTAAGAATTATAATTCTGATTCTAATTCATCTAATGAAACAATCTAAAAACAATCGAGAGATATGTGTTCGCATAAACTCAGAAGAAGTATTAGATAAAATCGATTTTATTAATCGAAACATGTGTACTACCTCCAAGGAGTAAAAACAGCTCTTAAAATTACCACAATACAGCTCCGCTCTTTGTTCACTAAAATTTGTAGCGATGTATCGAGAGTGGTTGTACTTCGAACTACTGATTTGTACTTCTCACCCAATATTGTGCAGGTGATAAAATCGAGAAGAATGAGATGGGCTGGGCATGTGGCGTGTATGGGTGAGGAGAGGGGGGTGTATAGGGTGTTGGTGGGGAAACCGGAGGGAAAGAGACCGCTGGGGAGACCTAGGCGTAGATGGGTGGATAATATTAGGATGGATCTCCAGGAGGTGGGATGTGGGTAT
>Ga0136643_10013391_pt1 | contig 12267 bp, 10 predicted proteins | sample TergutLab28metaG_FD_96883 | JGI IMG/M metagenome (GOLD analysis project Ga0136643, IMG submission 96883) | Labiotermes labralis P1 segment gut microbial communities from Petit-Saut dam, French Guiana - Lab288 P1 (version 3) (version 3) | ecosystem: Host-associated > Arthropoda: Insects >...
ATACAATATCCGTCACATCGTACATCACTTCACCGTTTCTGTTGACATCCTGAATCTCATGGATATTAGCCAGGCAGCCATTTTGAGAAAATGTTATGACAGCTGTGTATTAATTTAGTTAGTTACACACTCCAAAAGATTTGAACTTCCACAACTCTCTTGTGTTCATCAGTAGAAGTATATTTCAGACATCAGCCCCCTGCTTAAGAAAAAGGGATAAAGAGGAACACAGAGTTACACAAGAAATTTAAAAAAAAAGGTACGTGACCAAAAGTTTTTGCTATTTCTAACAGAACTAAGGGGATCACATAATTCTATGATTTCATGATTTCTAACTACTTGGTACAAAAGCACGTGATATATACAAGCATTTCGAAATATTATAAAAGATTCTGTACTTAAAAGGCCATTCAAAATATGGCCGAATGATACCATATAAAACATACCGGTGGAAAAAAAAAAAAAAAAGTGAAAAAAATATACATAAACCAAATGTTGACAATGCAGTACCGGCGGTCGCACTTACGGGCTAACATCCACATTCATTTCCATGGCAACACCTGACCAACATTTGTACACACATTTCAATGCATTCTAACACACAGCTTTCTGAAACACATCTTTCAGGCCTTCATTTTCATGATCTGCAGAGCTCACAAAGTCAAAACACCACCACATGTACCGCACTGACCTACCTTCTTCAAGCCTGTTGTCACATCCCAATTCATCATGCTACATGACCAACACTGATAGCACTTTGTCCCCTGCTGGCTAGCCTCTTGTTTTATTATTGCTTATTGTTCTTGGCCATGTTATGGGATGCCCAGTTTAGTGAAGTTTTCCACGAGTTGCAGAGGGCCTCATCAAACTTGGACCGAAAATGGGTCAGGGCATCCTTCTCTGACATCTCCATCACCTTACAAAGAACAGCATAAGAATACAGAGTGACCCATCATAAAATACAGTGTGACCCATCATAAAATACAGAGTGACCCATCATAAAATACAGAGTGACCCATCATAAAATACAGAGTGACCCATCATAAAATACAGTGTGACCCATCATAAAATACAGTGTGACCCATCATAAAATACAGTGTGACCCATCATAAAATACAGAGTGACCCATCATAAAATACAGTGTGACCCATCATAAAACACAGAGTGACCCATCATAAAATACATGATGACCCATCACAAAATACATGGTGACCCATAATAAAATACAGTGTCACCCATCATAAAATACAGCGTGACCCATCACAAAATACAATGTGACCCATCATAAAATACAGGTGACTCATCATAAAATACAGAGTGACCCATCATAAAATACAGTGTGACCCATCATAAAATACAAGGTGACCCATAATAAAATACAGTGTGGCCCATCATAAAATACAGAGTGACCCATCATAAAATACAGAGTGACCCATCATAAAATACAGGATGACCCATCATAAAATACATGGTGACCCATAATAAAATACAGTGTCACCCATCATAAAATACAGCATGACCCATCATAAAATACAGCGTGACCCATCATAAAATACAAGGTGACCCATCATACAATACAGTGTGACTCACCATAAATGAAATTATTTTACTCCCACCTGGATTAAGCGAACTATAAAGGATGGATTAATTATTGTCTATTGTAAATAAGGGATGTTTATTTAGAGAGATGCACAATTTTCATGTCCACTTATGTGAGCTATTCTGAGGCATTTCTTGCAATTTGACACAATCTAAGTCAGACTGGGTGAATTCAAATGTAATCTTACTATGTCACAGTCACATATGTACGTAAAAGAACAAAAGTATACATGGCCGATATTTTTAAACAACAGAATAAATTATATGGATTGACTTTACCGCTGTGTCCCTGAGGTAACGTTTTGTGACGTTTCACCAGTCTGGGACACACAGCCTTCTACCTCAGCAGACCTAACCTTCAGGTTACATAAATGGTACATGGCACAATGCAGGAGTGTTCACACACAACAGAAGATAACAATAAATATACCAGACGAAGGGTACACACTGTAGACATGGTACCATATACAGTGTCTACAAACTACCAGTAACAATTTAATTAAAAACTTTTAACTTCTTCCTGCAAACTTTCAAAACAGACAGACATTCTCTGTCAGTTTCATCACATGGCACAAACTTACATCATGATGAACTGACTTCAACACACACTACAGCAGCCAAACATCTTCTTTGATAATGTCAGATGAAGTTAAGAAAGAAAAATAAAACCTACTTTCTAGTTATACTTTTACACTCCACTCAAAACCAACTTGTTTTCATGTGTGAACAATTCTGTACATATCCCTCAAAACAATTCTGTACGTATCCCTCCAAACAATTCTGTACGTATCCCTCCAAACCCCAAAACAGTCTGTGACACGCACATATCCACACACAGAATGTAGTAGCAAGTATGGAGTTAGAATACCCAAGAAATTAGTCCATAAAGGTAAAGGCTTCATAAAGTGATTAAGATGGATGCACTGTCCATGATGCAATACTCACTAACGTGTCTCGCAGATAGTTGAGGTCTTTCTCTGAGCTGAGCTCTGGTAAGCCAGTGGAGATCATCATGGCGAAGAGCGAGATGATGAGACTACCGTGTTTCCGGAGAATCATAAATGCCTGCTCGCAATAACTCTGGAAGACCTGGAACTCAATTGCCTCTTTCTTTGTTTGTCCCTTGTTGATCACATGCACAAAGTCATGTGTGAGGACGAACGGGACGCGCTCCCGACAGAAACCGAACTTCTCTTTGAAATGGCCCAGGATATGGCCAAAGTCAATATGAAATAGCTGAAAGAGTGAAGATGTGCCTTACAGCAGAACAGCTATAGTCATGTGACACTCACAGAAAAATGCAGTCACTATGCTGCTAGAATTCACTGGTACTGCACTAAGACACACAGCTGCAGAGATTGATATGTTAATGTGCACCTGCCTGCACCATCGTGTGTGCGTGTGCGCATGCACACACACACACATATACATATAAGTGCAAACAAAAAAAACACATTCACTACATTCCTTTTAGACATTTATTTAATACGGTTGTCTCCTGCTACAATCATGCATATACTGCCGGTTATGGATGAGTAAACATGGGGAATTTATAGCCTTACACTGGAGAGAATCAGGAAGGCAACAAAACATGCACCTTTTATGTCAATATAGCTCAGTCAGTTTGTAGACAAAGTCAAGCTAAGGGTTTTATTAAAAGATCCCTTTTAAAAGAGGTGAGGACTTACTCAGATTGAGTAGACACCAGTTAAGGACAATGACAGGGCTGCTAACAGGGCACTGTCATTTAACGGACATTATTCAAACTGGCACTGGTAGACAGTCATGGGTGTCACAGATACACATGGGCAACTGAAACGGTCTCACATGTTTGTTGTGACTGTCCGGCACTGGCAGAATTAGGAACCAGGCTTCTCGTCCATCACCTCTTGCAACCAAGCGACTTTGATGACATCTCCATCAGCAAGGTATTGTAATTTATTCAAAGTGAATGCTTTGGCACGGGGTTTGCAAAAAAGATCGGAAATGGTAAAAGTGTAAGGGTCCTGCAATGACTACACTCTTCTCTACTCTACTCTACTGTGTCAATACAGCTTCTACTCCAAGCCTGACTACTACACAGTTCTAAAATACATCAAGAGACGGTAACAGTGATCTGCGAAAACCAACTGATGTATCTCTCAACTACAGATGGCCATCGCACTGCATTGAACTTTGTAGCCTGTTGACAAATTGTTAGCAGTGGATGCACAATATTACACACCTGTCCAGTTCTCTTCACCATGATATTATCCGAATGTCTATCAGCAACACCAAGAACGTACGTGGCGACACAGTAGCCTGCACATGACATGGTAAATTCATCGATGGCCTTGTTCAGCAACACTTCTGACTGGTTGTAGTCCTTCAGCCAGGCTGAATCACACAAACATCACAACTGCTATCACAAATGCCACTGCAACTTGAACAGTGAACTTACGCAGTTATAAAAATAATTATTGAACATGAAGTACGTATACATCCAAGCACACACTTTCTGTGCGCATGTAACATTTTTTTTTTAAGATAAAAAGAATTTCTTTAAGCACACCTAACCTCAGTGACAACCTGACTGATTATAATAAGACGATACGGAACCTGTTTATTGTCTGTATAGAAAAACCAACCGTCAGTCACATTCAAAGTCTCTAGCTTGCTGTCATGGCTCAAAAACACTGTGAAAAAAAAAATTTGCAAATACTCAAATGAAATGTTATGTTTCTTAGAGGGGGGGTTACATATATTAATGCCTTATATCAATATACGTAGCTTTCACACAGCTGACGTCACTCAGAAACCATGCTCCGTCATAACCATGAAAACAAGTGTGTGATTTACAAAGCAAGATGTCCCATATGGATAGAACAGATCAAATTTCAACAGCTCGTGCCTCTTGTAGAAGGTACCTTCAATTTTTGAAGGGTACAAGTACCTAATTTGATCAAAGTCTTAATTCCAATTAACTCATAAAAACTCCCCTAAAAATGTCTTCGCATTTTTGCACAAACGGCATAAAATTAATACATAATAATGAGGCTGTATCCATAAGCATGTTTCATCTTTAGAATTACTGATTCACTTGGCACTTATGGCCTATGCCATTGGGTCTGAACCTCTTGGTATTTGGAGCACATGTAGAATACTTCAGTCCTTTCTTTGCAGGACACTACACTTAAACCATGAAAATAAAACGTATGTCAATGTCGACTGGGATAGCATAGTGAGTGCAACAATGCGCTATGGGCTGGACAATTTGGGGATCGAATCCCAGTGGGGACAAAATTTTCCACACCCATCCAGACTGGCCCTGGGCTCAACCCAGCCTCCTATACTATGCATACATAATCTCTTTACTGGGTGTAAAGTGGCTGGGGTGTGGCATTGACCACCCACCCCCAATGAGAGCCAAAGTTAAAGACAGAGTAGAGCTATACCTCTACTCTGCCTCCGGGCCTTCATGGCCTGTCATTGGCTGAACTTCAACGTTACATACACAACAGTCATACAACATCTGGGGTACTGTGAATATTCAAGTCTTTGAGGATGTGCTGCTGTGTAATTCAGTCCAGAACACAGCATCACAGCCCCGAGAATGCAGATCTTCAGCATCACCACTCTGAGAATGTCAAATCTTGCATTAAAGCACCACACTGTATAAATGATGACAGGAATTCGCAATTAAAATATAAATAAAACCGACAAATGCAATGCATTTCAACAAGACCGGTCAGTCACGAACCCAAAATCACAAACAAAATATACAGAGAACACGTCTACTTCAAACAGGACTACATCTTACATCTCGTGCCTTAAACAATACATTTGGAAGAATAAGCCGGCTTACCTAGTAATGATCCTTTTCGGAATGCAGAAGTGGCAGAAAACATTCCTTTTTCTTTCTGAATGTTCGCAATAGTCTCTGCATTGAGAACTACTTCAATCAGACCTACCCTGTGTTCAGTTGAGATACAGCCATAAGGGTTCATCCTGAAAATGCATATTGGTGAGATATTATACACTTTCTAATTACAGCAGAAGTTCATTTATCCAGCACTTTGTTTCATGGCAAGGTCACTCCACTGGCACATGTTTCCGCAGAATCCATCACATATGGCGAACCTGGAGGGGTTTCAGTAGCGGGGAATTTTTGACAGAAAAGAAAAAGTATATCTAGGTTACTTTCTTGGAACCAGAGGACATTAAGATTTTAAGTCTGGGGGCCATCTGAACTTTGGTAAAGGAACAGGTCTCTTTGAACTGATATCAGATTATGGGGCACAAAGGGCCTGTCTATAATGCCTAGGTGCATCGGGAACGTAAGGGCCCGAACCCAGTTTTAATCAATCAATCAATCAATCGCATAATTTCAATTTTCTCACAAGAGGTAACACATTTTATATGGTGGCAGGCAGTACCCACTATGCTGCACAGTTTACAATTTGTAACTATTGTAATTATGTTCTATTTATTTTATATTCCCATTACAGTCCACACTAAAATTGCTTTTCGTTCTATTGACATAAATGGTCTGTCACCACATTGTACTCGCCAGTCACACCAATGACACAAACTGACTGTACATTCATACCAAGCGAAGATGGCTTGCAGGAATAGTTGTGTCAGTTGATCCCATGTGGGATGATAAATTGGTCAAAAGACAATTTCAATGAACTTCACTTTCACACGCATCTTTAAGATGTGGCACATATAAGTGACAGCGACACTGATCCTTCTTGTTTCTCCTTGCCTGATGAGGAGGAACAGTCTGTTCTTGGAGTCTTAGCACCCAAGTGGCCAATTATGCAGCTCCCAATGAAATGACAGCCAAGACAAATAATCTGTTGTTGCTTTAACACAGACTCTAAGCCACAATATGTGGCACGGTATTCTTCGCGCTCCCAAAATCATGAAGCATAACCCTTAACTGCAAGGTTAAAAATTATTTTTAGTTAAAGAATTCCTGTTTTAGCTGTATGTCACTTCTGTCCTTTCCCTTGCAAGAGTCCACCAAGGCAAATTTTCTGGTACTCCCAATTGTTAACTATGACTGAGATTAAATAAGGCAGTCACAGGGGCTGAAGGACCTCAAAATATATGTCAGATGTATAATTTGCACTTTGCGGTCATTTTTACATTGACTTTACAGAAAAGAATGCACTGCTGAATAATAAAATAATACATAACAGCAGAGAAGAATGATACCTTAAATCAAGACCTTCGTTCTTCCATAACTTATCCATGATGCGTATCATCTGGAGTGTCAGCATATCCTGTCGCAAGTCATCACCATTCTTGAAAATCACGTATATGTCATCTCCATAGGGATCATCATTTTCAAACACAATCCAGAGAGGACGCATCTTACTGTCCATCACTCTGCACTTGTCCACCCTTAAAACAAAACATTCCTGTTCAATACAATGCACATTTCGCTTAACCAATAAACAACAGCAGAACATACACACTTAACCTATAGCCGCTGTGTGTCCCATATACAGGACCGGCGTACCACAACCCCTCAGTGAACATCTCATATATTCAGTCAACAAATAAATCTGTTGAAATGTATGAGGCATGCTGCACAATCTGTTTACTTCTCCACAAAATGCCGTGCAATTCATACTGTTACCTTGTTTGGTTCACAAAATATGAACATTTTACATAATAGGGCACACCAAAATTTAAATGTACAAATTCTTCATTAAACGGTTAAAGGCACGAGTTCTTTGCTCCTGTTTCCATCGCCATTATCACCACCTTCATAATCATCTTTACTACTACTACTATGATGCTTTGCTACTCTTCCTATCATGCTCCTGCGCACATGTCATTATACACGGACAAGGAAGACACTGCATCGGCAGAGAACAACACAAGAACATTATTTCTGCCTGTGCTGTACAGATCTGTACGCTGTATACATTTCAACTGACTTTCTTATTAACTTCTTTATGAACCTCCACAACACACCTCATATTCAACTGTCTACCGTACTAGCATCACATTCTCTTGATCTGTAGAATTTCCTTGCTTCATCTACAATTTAACTGCTTCACAGGCAAATACATAAATTCCATTGCAATGAGAAAGCAACATCGACCATGTAGCTGCATAGGGGACCTGTATCTTAACCCTAATCACCCAGGAACAATGTGCTACCACGCATATTTTAAATAAGGGCTAATATTATTGACACAGTTTGTAGTGTCTTATGTGACAGTACTGTCAACAGTTACGGTTATACTGTGCTGGTGATAAACAGAAACATGTAAAGAATGAATATGCAGCAATGGTGGAATGATACTGATAGGGGAAAACTGAAGTACTGGGAAAAAAACATTATAAAGGTTGGTGGTAGGTGAATGGATGAGTATGGAGCAATGGTGGAATGATACCAACAGGGGAAAACTGAAGTGCTGGAAGTAAAACATTATAAAGCATCGGTGGTAGGTGAATAGATGACTAAGGAACAATGGTGGAATGATACTGACAGGGGAAAACTGAAGTACGGGAAGAAAAACATTATACAGCGTGGGTGGTAGATGAATGAATGAGTATGAAGCAATGGTGGAATGATACTGACAGGGGAAATCTGAAGTACTGGGAGAAAAACATTATACAGTGTGGGTGGTAGATGATTGAATGAGTACAGAGCAATGGTGGAATGATACTGACAGGGGAAACCTGAAGTACTGGAAGAAAAACATTCTACAGCGTGAGTGGTAGATGAATGGATGAGTATGGAGCAATGGTGGAATGATACTGATAGGGGAAAACTGAAGTACTGGGAGAAAAACATTATAAAGGTTGGTGGTAGGTGAATGGATGAGTATGGAGCAATGGTGGAATGATACTGACAGGGGAAACCTGAAGTACTGGAAGAAAAACATTATACAGTGTGAGTGGTAGATGAATGGATGAGTATGGAGCAATGGTGGAATGATACTGACAGGGGAAACCTGAAGTACTGGCAGAAAAACAATATACAGTGTGGATGGTAGATGAATGAATGAGTAAGGAGTAATAGTGGAATGATACTGACAGGGGAAAACTGAAGTGCTGGGAGAAAAACATTATACAGCCACGGTGGTAGGTGAATAGATGAGTATGGAGTAATGGTGGAATGATACTGACAGGGGAAAACTGAAATACTGGGAGAAAAACATTATAAAGTGTGGGTGGTAGATGGATGAATGAGTATGGAGCAATGGTGAAATGATACTGACAGGTGAAAACTGAAGTACTGGGAGAAAAACATTATACAGCATTGGTGGTAGATGAATGAATGTGTATGGAGCAATGGTAGAATGATACTGACAGGGAAACGTAAGTGCTGGGAGAAAAACCTTTCCCAGTGCCATTTTGTCCACCACAAACCCCAAATGGGACTGGCCTGGAATTGAACCCGGGCCTTCACAGTGACAGGCCGGCAACTGACCACCTGAGCCATGATAGAACCTGGTATCAATACTGAAGAACTGCAATGTTCGGCCTGCTGGACCATGTGCATACACCACTTAAAGCAACAAAGGGTAACCTGGTCTCCAGAATCAGGAGCAAGCACCACAAAAAACTAGCATAACCACACCACAGGCTTCAATCTGTCCTGAAAACAATAACTGACAACCTCCAACCACCCATGCTGGTGCTCTGCACAGTTTGGCAGAACATTTAAATCCACTCAGTAAAAATTTCACAAAATAAAAACTTACGTGAATTTTTTTTTAATGAATATTGCACTGTGCAAAATATTAACTGCACAATACCAACACTGTTTCACAGCATTTATTCCTGTACTTCAAAAACACAGAATCAGACAATGGATGGGTTTCAACTTGCTTACTGTAAACCATTTTCAGGTCTGGCCAAGACGAATATTTATGAATAATTTTTCTTTACATACACTGTGTGTGGAAGATCAAGATGTCAAATCATTTACAGAAACCCTTGTATAGACCATTTAACAATCAATTAATCAATAACAATACAATTCTATATGTCTGCATTTACCCCAAGCCAGTAAACATTTAAGGTTCCAAATTTCCATTAAAATAGTTTCTTTATGTATTCTTGAAGGCCTGACCTGAAAATGACTGAATGTATACAGGCCAAACAAGACCCGTGTCTCATTTTGCATATCTGTAACAAAGGAACAAATGTCTGTGTCTAAATTAAATTATGTTCTTTAGTCAAGCATTTCTGTCAACTTAAAGATGCCAATACAACTGCCAACTGATGAAACAGATAAGAGTGAAAAGCTCTAGATTTAAGAGCATTCACAAAGCTGTTGTTTACTCTCATATAACTGTCACCAACAGCCTGTATGAGCCACAGCAATGGAGACAGATGGACGGACGGACAAGCAGACAGACTCACAACACTCCTACGCGGTGAAGTGTGCCAAGGTGTTACAACGCACCAAGTATAAACACAACTTACTTGACCCTTTTACAGCGATAGCTCGGGTCTAAGGGACTTAGTACCCTACATATGGACTCTGCTATATGCTTCTGACTGAGGTGCTCCTGCATGAAACTGCGAGCCTTGTCTTTGTCTTTCCGTATTCGAATCATCTCACTTGTTGTTTTCAGCTTGTCGAGGGATTCAACCTGTTTTACCAACACTTTCATATGCTCCTGACTGCCACGACAGTATGCCTCCAAAATCAGCCCAAAACGTACCGACACACATGGCACTTGCATCTCTGACCTGCAACAAATAAGTATGAGTGGCACTGAAATGAAGTGAAGCAGAATGGTAGGCAGGTACAACGTTAACAGTTACAATAAATTCACTATCCAATATGTTTGCTGAACCTTGCATGGATTTGATGGATGCATAATAAATGACTGATTGATTAATTAACAGAATGGCTGATTGAAAGATAGATACAGAAGTCTCCATCTTCAGGATTTTGGCCCTTCATGATCACCCATTTTAATATAACTGTTTTGACTTTCGTTACTCTTTTGACAAATCAGGATGAAACCAGACGGCCGGCTAGTCAGTTTCCAGTCTCTCCTGCTGTGGCACACTGCATTCTTAAAGCTGTGAAGCTCTGTCTTTTATTAAGTGAGGCTGACTGCTGTAATGTTTCAAGGAATGAGATGCTCCTTCTTCCGTATAATACATTCTACATTTCCAAAGTGTCTGTATTTCACTAAAATTCATGCTTTTTATGCTTTCAGATGTCATTTCACATTTTTATTTCTGGTATTTCGTACGTTCTTTGAACCAAACAGGCACTTCACATTGAAAATGGGTTCCAGTGTCCATGCTGGTTATGTTCACCATCATTTTAGTTCTCCACATTTATCATGAACACCAATACTCCACTGTACATGTAACATACGTGGGGTCAAATGCAATTAAGTATATGTTTAAAAATAAAAGACATCTCTAGGCACAACTACATCACAGCAGTATGACTAATGCATAGTACAGAGAGTAGAAACATAAGTAAAGATTAACAACCATGTCTACCAGAAATGTGACAGCCTAGGTCAACAGCAACACACAGTATAAACGCCACAGAACAGTCTGACTCATACAATCCTACCCCTAAAATCAAGTGCCTTAACAACTCATTGAGACAAATTGATAGAAATTACAAATGACAATACGCAATGCAAGCAAGAACCAACAGACTGAGTAAAATGAGTGATATGAACTTGAAGGTTAGTCAAAAGGCAAAAAGGACAAGGGATTTTACAAATGCAGAAACTGAAATAATTAAGAATAATATGGTTTAGAATAATAAACAAAAACAACAGACGCTATCTAGCGTCAGTTCACAGACTGTGAGAACAGTGTACATGGCACTGTCCCATTAGGTCTGCTGCTGCTGCTGCTGCACAAAGATGTGAACTTATTCTAAAAAAAAGTTATGTTACCTGAGATGCCAGAAGAGATAGTGCCCAATTTTTTGGTTACTAAGCGCTCTCCTCAAAAGGAACTCAACCAAGTCACAAAATAAATATGACTCATGCTTCAGAGCCTGCACCAGCTGCAGCAAGTATAGTGAAAGGTCATCATTGCTGCAACGGAAAACAAATAGCTGTATCAAAACAGGTGTTGCCTGGTGTCACTGACAAATACAGCTCCTGAAGGACTCAATGTCATTTCTTTCAATGTGTTCATGAAATCAATAATACAATCCAAAAGTAAGGCATGGTGTAACAGTAAATTATCACATTTATTCCTTAATGCACTGTTTTATCGGTGATCATCAGGGGAAATGGCTTATATGGTTACCATGAAAGTATTCTGTTTCTGTCTTAGTGCATGCGTAACAGGCATGGTAATACACTCAAGTGCCTGCAGGCCAAAGTCAGCAAGTACCAACTACGTGCCTAGTGATGTACGTTGACCTGTTCTAAACACTTTATATTCTACACTAGTTTTTTAAAATATTAAAAACTAAAATAAGTAACACAAATGTGAAATGTGTACAGCCACACCTGAGCAATGCAAGGTACACAGCAGGCACAGCATGTACAGCCACACCTGAGCAACTCACGGTACACAGCAGGCACAGCATGTACAGCCACAACTGAGCAACTCACGGTACACCACAGTCACAGCATGTACAGCCACATGTGAGCAACTCACGGTACACAACAGGCACAGCATGTACAGCCACACCTGAGCAACTCAAGGTACACAACA
>Ga0136643_10013392_pt1 | contig 12267 bp, 5 predicted proteins | sample TergutLab28metaG_FD_96883 | JGI IMG/M metagenome (GOLD analysis project Ga0136643, IMG submission 96883) | Labiotermes labralis P1 segment gut microbial communities from Petit-Saut dam, French Guiana - Lab288 P1 (version 3) (version 3) | ecosystem: Host-associated > Arthropoda: Insects >...
CCAGCAGTAGACAGCAGAAAGGAATACAGAAACCGGAAACCCGCTCAAGAAATCAGCGAGAAAACTAAAGCTGCCCCAAGATAGCGCACGTTACAGATCACCCCCCCCCCCCCACAAGCATAAACAAAACCCACAGAAGCTGAGATCTCACCATCGTGACGTATCCACTCCAACCCTGTAAAGAAATACCATTATACTTTCGAACGTAAAGCTGATGATGGCCACTTAGGCCGAAACATGTAGTTTACTTTTATCATTATTAAACACCTTTAAATATTGTTGTGTTATAGACTGACCCCACACCTATTGTCTACAACGTAAATCTTCGTTACGTAGTGTTGTTTAACGATTCTCTACCCAGTTCAAATTCAAGGCCATGTAATGTGGAAAAGGGACGTAACCTGGAGCCTGCACTGTTATTACCGGGCTTTAATGCGCGTGCAGAGGCAGGTAGGAAAACACTTTCGGACACTCATTGAATATATTTAGGCAAGAAGGAAATTGTTGTATTTTAGAGCATACTGCATAAGCTCTGTTTTATTTCCTACACAATGCAGTTTTTATCATAATTTTATCTTTCATTTTCAATTTTTTTTAAAACCCTGCGCTAATATTTAAATACCTTCCCTGGTAGCATAAAAGTTAAGCTTGGTTGGCAAATTAAGGGATGCATGCCCTAAGACTTTCAACTAAAATCTTCCTATAAAGAACAATAACGCGACTTTATCTTCAAAAAACATAAAACATTTTTCAAAATTATCCATGACCTTGCTTTAAGCTGTTTCGATATGGGGATTAAAACAGCAAATACATGAAAACATTTATGAGTGCCTTATCTTGTATTATATTACATATATAGTATGCCGTCTACATGTTTGGCTATTCTCGGGGAAGTTAATTACAAATAATATATTACAAAAATTCAAGAATCAATGCGAATGTAAAGTACTTGTAGTGACTTTTAAAATTTGTCATTTAAATATATATTAATATGTATAAATACAGACAAAATTTTTGTGATGAATTCCACGCAACTATTAATATGTCACAATACTGAAATGAAAGAAATATGTGTGTGTGTGTGTGTGTAGCATTTTTTAAATACATTTGTAGATAAAATTATACATTGTGGCATGTAGAAATGGTAGGTATCGTACTGACAACCATTTCACCGAAATGCCACAATATATAACTTTCTCAACCAATATATTAATAATCTCCCACATAAATATTTCTTTCATTTCAGGATGGTGACATACTACTTAATACCTACATGGAAATTATCAAAAAATTTTAAGCGTGTTTTATGTTTCAGTATATATTTAAGTCATATATCTTAAAACGTATATTTGTGCACTGGTTCAAAAAGTTTTATAATGTATCCTTTCTAATGCATTTCCCTGAGGATGGCCACAAATGTGGCCGAAACGTGTAGGAGGCATAATATAATATAATATAATATGATGCGATACCATGTAATATAATATAATATATTATAATATAATATATTCTTAAACATTGATACACATTGGTTTGTTTCATCACCACACTGAATGAAACATTTTCATTGTGTTTACATATTCGTATATTGAGTTAACATCCATCACTCTTGTAAATTGTCTGGACATTAGACGTAGTCTTCTTCTGTGGAATAAAATCCTTCCATCATTTCTGCCTAGCTGTTGCTTTGAGACAGAATAATACATAAAAACATAAAACACACCTCGATATTAGTCAGTGGCTACCGACTTTGGTGTTTACGCGACCCTTTACATGTAAACATTATTACGAGAAGTATGTTAACATTCCCCTTCACTTCTTAATTCTCGTTAGTGAATTAAGAATAATTCAGACTTTTACAACGGGGTCTCCGTCCTTCTGGGATGTGGCTCAGCCTCGCTAGTTGAGGCTGCGCCACATCCCGGTAGGACGGAGATTTCTTGCACCGATGCGAAGTCCTACAACTTCGCGAAGTTTACATTGTTAATGAAGTTAAAAGACGTGTATGTGGGTGAGTATCCTAAGATAGTAACAAATATTAAAGAGATAAGTGAAAAGAAACAAGAAATTTCATTGCTTTAGGACATGCTGTTCCAAAAACAAGTAGGGATAACAATGTACAGTTCTTCTTTAATTAGCGCAATATTTGTTACCAATGGCTGCTTTCCAATAAAGTGCATGTTATGTGTTCAATACACAACATTCATGAACTGTTATTCTTATAATAAAACCAACCAAATTCACTCTTTTCTCAAATTTATTTTTGGAATAAAACTCTACATGTTTCGGACAGTTCCTCTGTCCATCATCAGGAGTTTTTCACTGTACACATAGCAATGGTATATGCCATACAGGTTTGCTGACAGTTTGCGAGCAGGATCAGGACGTTCCAACCTTACCCTGCTCGCAAGCAACATGTAGAGTTTTATTCCAAAAATAAATTTGAGAAAAGAGTGCATTTGGTTGGTTTTATTATAAGAATTTATCATGATGCACAGCACCTGAATGTCAAATTCATAAATTGAAAGCACAGTGAGGACATTGTGTTCATCAGTACACCCATCAATCTATCCTTCCAAAAATTCGAATGAATTACCTTGAAAACTGCGGGATGCATAATGATGAAATCTTAAAATGGGACCTAAATGTCCTTACTAAAATTTTCGGGGTTGTGTGCAGTAAAAATAGTGTCTTATAAGATTCATTTGTGACACACAGGACCACCTGCATGTAGCTAAACAGCATACAACGCACTTGTGAGACGTGATAAGCCTGAATTCTAGTATTAGAACAAAATCTGGAAATCTGAAAGACACAACACCAAACCTGGAGGAACCGGAAATCTAAGAACACAGGTGTGCAAGAAGGTGAATTTAGAGAGGATACCTCATAGGTTTTTATGCTTATGAATAAAGTGGAAATCTTTGGTGAGAGAAATCCCATACTAAAAATTTAATCAAAATCCGGTGGAAGGTTTAGTAACTTACACTACATCAAGGATATATAGACACACACACACACACACACACATACAAAGTTAGAGAGAGAGAGTTAGGTGGACAGACGGAGAGATGCGGTCTTCACACAAGGCACTCTTTTCTACTTCTCAAATAACGCCTTAAAGTAGGAAGTACTAACAAGTCACTACTAAAATAACCGTTACAACACAATTTTGGACAGAAATGAAGACATTTCTTGAGATGTCGTGCAGCCATTCACTGAACAACACCCAATACGATATTCATAAGAAATACAATATTTACAGTAGTATTGTGTAACACGTACCGTTTCGAGAGCTCGTATAAAGAGTAATACCAGTGGCCGTGCGGTCTAACGCGTAGGTCTGAAGCCGCTCGATTGCTGGACCCCGGGTTATAATCCCAATGAAAGTTTGGATGTTCATCTGTTGTGTTCATAAGTAACAGCCCAGACGACGAGGTGCGCGTGTGTGTGTTTCTGTGTAGTTGTGTGTGATCTAGAAACAACGACTTATGAGGCGGCCTAAGACCCAGATGGGTTCTTGTCCCACAAGAAAAAGCATAAGTGGCGAACCTCGTAGTTTGTTTCACAGACCCGCAGGAGCAGAGGAGAAACACGACTAGGAAAGCGAGCAACAGCCTCCACTTACCTGACTTACCAGTTGTTGGAACGGTGGCGCTGACGGATCAAGTCGATCCAGGTCTGTGTGCAGTGCAAACTCGGTGAGGGCTTTCCAGGGGGGTTGGTACGACTGCACTTCGATAGGGTTCATACCCAAGGGGCTCTCGTGGCGTACTGGACTCGACGCCACCATGGGGATGCCCTGCATACTCCCATATCCTAATTTCCTTCCGTCCTGTAACAGTCACGTAAAAAGCACCTCACAGTCCGATACGTCATATTTAACACAGCAGAGACGATGAAAATACAAACTATCCTAGATTACGCCACTTCGTACGTAAGTAATCTGAAGGCAATTCATCCCCTTGTGCTCTCAGTATAATCAATAGTGTCATCCTGCCAGTCTAAACACACAACAAATTATTTATCATACGAAATCAGCTACGTGTTTCGGCTAATATGTAGCAACCACCAGGCTGACTACGAAAAAAAGAAAAAATGTTTATAGCTGTATGGATTTAAGATCTCAGACCTTACACGTATATTGTTACATAAAGCTTTACAATATGCAAATAATTTTAAAATTTCATTAAATTTTATCTTTAAGGCTACATATCTATGTTGCGTCGTGGGTTCGGTTCCCGGTGGTCATTGGAATTTTTCATTGAAAAAATCGTTCCAGTCGAACTATGTCCCTGGAGTCGACACAGGCTCTAACAGAAATGATTACCAGGAGTATCTCCTGGGGGAGCAAAGGCGGCCGCCGCTTAGGGCTGGCAACCTTACCAACTTCATGTCCCTATTTTCTAGGAATACTGGGAGCCTCAGTCTCTGCCAGCCCTAAGGGCCTGTGCAGGCCTGTAATGGGATGACTCTATATTTACGGTATTGATTTGTATATAATACCCCTGTAAGGCTCGATATCTCGAACCCATGCAGCTTTGAATATTTTCTTTTTGTTTCTGTAGTCAGCCTGGTGATGGCTATATATTATTCGAAGCAAAAGGCTGATTATTTATGATAAATACATTTTTTTGTTTAAACTAAGTATATACAACGCTGATAATACGCGTGTAGTTTTCATTTCTAGGCATATAGCCTACTTGCGCGTTATGTCTACATTCGTCACACTCTTCGCTAATTCGAAAATCGGCATCTGGATCTCCCAAACTAAAATCCAAAAGGTTCAATTACCATAAAAATAAATAAATACATAAACAAATACAGAAATAAAGTGTGTTGATAACTTCATCGTCTAATATCCTATTCATATGTTAAAGGGCGTTCCTCCATGATCTGAGTCATAATGCACTTATACGTAATGAAATAATCACAGCCACTAGATTTAGAGTTCGTCAGTTTCCTGTCGGATATTAAATCACGTTTTTAAAACTATAGATCATTGCAGGAGTGTACTATTGAAGAGTTTTCTTCGATGCAGCATTTCCTAGGAAAGGAACATTCACGGAGAAAGTTGTGTGCCTGCGTGCAGATAATCAGGGGATATCTGTACTGTGTTGGTGTGCAAAATGTCACAAGGGAAACTACCCCGTCAATTCCCGCCCCCGCACAATAAGATAAACTCTCATATTTCGTTGTCTTAAGCATATTTCTGAAACAAAAATACAAATTTTTGGAGAGAAGGCCGTAAATTTATACCGAGGTTAACTCAGCGCCTTTCACTCTCCAGGCACGAAACAGGCTGTTTCCAAAAGGGCACTGTACTGTACTGTACTACACACGTTTCTCTTAGACGATCAGTGAAAGAAAACGCGTGCTGCTATCTCGTGAAGTTTCAGGTATAAATGTTTGCAGAATCTCGCGAAATTACACAATATATATTTCTACAGAAAGTCTTAGTACAATAGAGGGACATTCTGCAGCAAATGTAATGTTTTTCCAAAGCTTCTTTAAATATCAAAACCAACTACAAAGTACGTAAAACACACTCGACACAGAAAGGCTCTCCTGATAAGGTAAATAATTCCGCGTTGTATGGAAAAGCGAGGTCAGTGTCATCCTTACAACGGCACGAAACGTCTGTCCATGCTGAAGCAACACTAACGCAATTTTGTTAGAATGAAACACAAGGCCAATAATAATAATAATAATAAGTAACCAAGTTAACCATATTGTGTAATCAACAAGTACAAACTGACAGAACTATCCCCAACAACAAACCAGACATTATAATCCGTGATAATGAAAAGGCAACATGTATGTTAATGGACGTTGCAATCTCAGGAGACAGAAATGCGATTAAAAAGGAAGCTGAGAAGATTCTAAAATATAAAGATCTTACAATAGAAATACAGCGCATGTGGTATGTAAAAACAAAGGTGATACCAGTAAAAACAGGGGCGACTGGGACTATTTCAAAGTCATTTTGAAAATACGTGAGCAACATACCAGGAAAACACGAAGTCAAGGAACTCCAGAAAACAGCCATATTTGGCACTGCACATATACGTCGGAAAATACTAATGTAAAATTACAATAGAATCAACACTGGAACTAATGATATAAGTACCATGAATAGTAACAACAGAATAGCTGCAACACTGTATTCCCTAAGGACATAGTTTGTCTCAGGAATATAAGTATAAATACCCTGCATAAAGGTGATGACGATGATGATGATGATGATGATGATAATAATAATAATGCCAGTAAAAATATGAGCAGTAAGAATGTAGGTTTCACAATTTCTGCTCGGAAGCGCAATGTTTTACTGTTCTAAGAAATTTACGCAAGAACGATCTGAAGATCATGGAATAACGACAAGATATAATTTCGCAAATAGTGCTTTTTATAGTTTCACTTTTCAGTTGAAAGCTTGTTATGACTTACATTTCCTTGTTTCCATATATTTTAAAACGTTCTTAATTACACAGTCAAGTAACATAATAAGTAATCTTTGAGAAACTTCCTTAGCGCCGTTCATCAAGCCAGAAATACAGCACAAATGAGAAAAGTATGAACCCCATATTGTCGAAAGGCTCGTTTTCAAGAGCCAAGTCAAAAGATCGGTAGACGATGTAAAGTTGTGGACTAGAAGAGATGTCTTATACTAGAATGTAGTATTGGAATATTGTGAACTCAGCAATGGACGTTCGGTTGCGTTAAAACGGAGAATTACTTGGTCAGAAAGACGTGAACTAAAAAATGTCTCTAACCTGAGTCAGTTTTATTAGCAACGAAGATGAAACACTTTTAGTCCTGTACAATTTGTACATAAATTACGGAATTTGGGAGTGACCAGTGGGAAATACTGAGGAAGAAATTTAGCATTTTACTGGTAGCATTTCTCAACTGATAAGAGAAAAGATTATTCTGTAAATCTGCACGAAATTTAAAACAGCCATTTCCCGAATAAGAAGCATTTATTTGTAGCTGTAAATTTTTATATCAGAATTTATACAAAGATATTTAATCCGTTCCATGCATTCGCCTTATTTAAAAGACATATGAATTCAGTTGTCACTGCACAGAAGACACACAACTCCTGTAATACATATACCAATCCATTAATATTGTTTATGGATATTAATAATAATTTTGGTAAGCATATGAAACAAATATCCTCTGTCGACAAAATGCAGAGTCCTTGAATGTAAATGTTGACTGCTGCATACACAGTAACCACTATGCTTTGAAGTGTTAAGAGAATTGGTGTTTCACTTACATTGTCGTAATATACGGCACCCGAGAACAGAATCAGGCGGTTGAAAGCTCCGCCAGCCTGCAAGATCCAGAAAACGAGATCTACTGTATTAGTCCGCTGCTGGCTTATGGTACGTCGTATCTTGGGTTAAAATAAGATACCAACATGTATAAACAATTCTGCAATAAAATTACTATTGGCTTATAGACTTTCAAGAGACCTATGAGAGTTGTTGACCAGTGACACAACTATTATGCCGGACTTTGCTATTACATAAATAAACTAAAAGCCTATGGCTTTTGTGGGTTTGGTTCTGTATTATGGTAGCCTGTTGTTTGGCACGAGAGTTTCGAGTTACGAAGGTTCCAGGTTCGATTCTGATTGCTGTCAGGAACATAAAATGTAAAAACATCACAATATATAAACCAGAATCAGAGAACCCACTGTCTGAAGGCAGTAGTAGAACCAGTTTTTAAAAGCGTCGTGTGTATTAATATGCTTAGTGAATGAACACTGTCATACATGAGTATGGTGTAAATTATAAGGTATTTATGTATTGTGCGGAACTAAGTTGGGCGTAACGTGAATGCCAGGGATTATTTTATTTGTAAACTTGAAAATAAGTAAGGAGTATTACATCAATGCATACAAAAGAAGGTATTTAAATAAGGTGTGAGTTGGCAGTCGTCATCCATTACAAAAGTCACGCGTGTCTTATGATGGAGAAGGAAGATAACGCATCCACATATTTGCTTTATAACAAAATTAAATGTATTAAAATATCCAGTCTCTCAGTTCTACAATGTTCATTTTTAGTTACTTGGCTGAACCTCTGCGTCAAAAACGTAGAAGTTATGCCTAAAAACAAAACCAAAAATCAACTTTAAAAATACTGACAGTAATTTGTTTAAAATTTGAAATATGCAACAGAAAGCATCAATGTTAATAATTTTTGCAATCTGACGTCGTGTAGTGTGGTAGAACGTACCGACATTTCGGAGAAAATTGCTGATTCGATCTGTAGGGTGTCCTGAATACAGAGGCAGATGCTTCTTCCGAAAACAGTTTGGTAAAATTATATCAGACTGCGAGGCGTCGAATCCCAGATACGTCAAATTTCGCACAAGACAAATTTTAGTGCTCAAATTTCTTCAGCAATATCACTGTCTTTTTTTAGGGAAGTTACATTTACGGTATACAACTTCTCGAACAGTCGACGAGAATCAAATTTTCTATGATATATAACGAGAATGAACAACAACAGGATGCCAGAAATAATTCTGAAATATAGACCAAATGGCCGAAGACGACAGAATAGACTATTAGACGAGGCTGACAGAGGTCTATTCAGACCTAACTCGTGACGGATGATGATGATGATGATGAATTTACCGATGAATAGTTTTAGTTTTAAAGCCTAAAAAACATATTATAATCAGAAAAGTATTTACATCGAAACGCTAGCAATTAATTTTGAGATAAAACTTTAACTTTGCGCCTGCACAGATTATATTACTGAAGTCGAAAATCATCTTATTGATTTCCCCTTGAATAAACATGTGTGAGATACGAACGTATCGCTACCAAGTTCGCGCAGAGGAAGATGAAATCTCAACCTGTGCCCTCACCAAGACAATTTTACTTACTCACAACTTTTGGGCTACTCCATATTGAAACAGTCGTATAGGTTCAGAATATAGTTATGTGAGTTCATGACACGGCGTAGAATTGCAGGTCGACACAGACGTTTGTGATGAGCGTGTTGCCTCCATATTTGTACCGAAACGTCGGCGTAAATGTAATTCATTTAAGGCGTTCAAACTGAAAACACTATCTTCTGAACTACTGGAGCATTAGTCACATGCAAAAACAATGCACCAAGCCAAGTTCTGTTTCTGAGGACCAAATTCGTGATTATTAGCTGATATCATATTTAATAATTCAGGGGAAGCGCTACAGAAATATGGGCAGCATTAGTGTAGTAATTTGAATTTCAAAGGACATCTGATTTAGCCTTAAAGAGAAGAAAAGTGCTGAGTGTCATTTTATGTAACTGTTTATTTGTTATTTACCTAACAACCGTCAGTAAGTGAGAGTATTTAACAATGATGGAAGATATTCGGTAGATAAAGAATTGTGATGTATCTGGAAGGAAGTAGTTTAGCCTAACTTGAGATAAACTCTCCGCTGTTGTCTGCACGAATTTTCAAAAATCGCGAAACGTTTTTATATAAGACGTCACTTTGTAAACACTCAGTTCACGTACACGTCATACTGGAAGTATAAAACATGCCTCTGAGCAGGAAACTGCTATGCAATCACATGAACTCTGTCGTACGTACAGCAGATGTAACGAACAAAATAATTATTTTCTGTAAATGTAATTACTGAACATGTTTTGGCTGCTCATATCTGCGTAATACAACAGTAATGTGTTGCAGGTATATTTTGTTCTGACTGGTGGCCATTGTCGTTGAGATGTTCCAGCCGATTGGTGGGATTAGGCACTGCAAGACGTCATGGCTTTCCCCTCCAAATCATAAATTAGAATATGCCTCGCCTCTATGGATTGCTCTTACTGATGCCAGTAAACTGAAAAGCATTCATTGGAGAATTGCAGCTCCATGTTTCAACCTTTTTTTCCCCCGATCATATTCCCTACAATTATGCTTGCGCTCTTGAGTTCTTAAAGTGATGTGCTGTACAAGTAAGAAGGTGTCATCTTGTTCTTCTTGTTGCAGTCACGTTTTTCTAGGAAGTAAATTTTGTCCTTCCGTGATTAATCACAGTAGTCTCAGAGTTCCCTTCTTTAATATTAGAAATTTTTGCCCAATTTTCTTTAGCACGCAAAAATTGCCCTCTGCTAGATGTGCAGCAACTGCAAATTTGGTAGCGGTGATCCAGATATATTTAGTAAGCAAATTATATCTCTGAATCAGATTTTACACTAGGAGAAAGGCTCATTTGAGCTATGGGTTTAATTCCTGGGCTAATTTGTGTCTCAGTTTTGGTACGTAATGATCCAGATATATTTAGTAAGCAAATTAGATCTTTGAAACAGATTTAAATTTAGTAACACGTTTCTTTTGAGATAAGGTTTTAATTATTTTGTTAACTTTTGTTTCGATTTAAGACATAAATACAAGTAATGTTTATTGTTTTGTTGTACTGTTGGTATGTGTTTGTGTTAATTTGTGTTGTTTATTTTGTGCTAGTTTTTTGTAATTGGCCTTTGCGCTTTTCAGCTGGCACTTTAATAAATGAGAATTAAATTAGAACTGATTAATAAAAATAATAATAATAATTTGCAGCTGTATTTCCTGTGTTCTTCCTACAGAGAATAAGCACTGACACAGATAGTAGTAACAATGCCTTTGACTGTGGCGCAACACAAGAAATGAAGAAAAGAAGAACTAAATTAACACACTTGAAATTGTTGTGAATGATAGCTGTAGAAGTAAACAGCATTTACTACGAACGAAGAATGTCTGCATTTCCACATTAGTGCAGGTACACATTTCTACTGGCAGAAGAAACTTGGGTCGACCAAGGAAAAACAGACAGAAAACACCCATGAAGACGGTCTGGAATGGCTTATAACTTGTTGCAGTTAATGACGAAAATTACTCTCGTGGGGGGTGGGGGTTCTCTGCCTCCCGCCTCCCGAATCACTTACTGCTTAAGTGTCTTGATTTACTCTGCTTTTTCAGAATCTTACTGGCACACAATTAATTGTCAGTGTCTCATCATATCCCTTTCGATGATGTCATGTTCAATCCTTGTACTTCAAGCAGCGTTGTTAAATAAATAAAATCCCAAAGAACCTTATATTTATGGTAAATGTTGTCATAATGGATTAGGATGTTTTTTAATACCGCTGTTTGTTTGTCCATCCGTCTTGACCCTTGAAACCTCAGTTGTTACTTTATATGCCACTTGGTTTAAGATTTAAAAACATCTACGTTCTGTCAATACACTGTATGTGTGTGTTCTTATAGGCTTCTTGGAAGAAAGAGCGACTATTTCCCCATACAGCATTAACTAATTTGATATTCAGAGGACCGTGCATTGTGATATATTCTTACAAAAAAACATTAACTAACTAGTTTTTATAACCGAAATGAAGTGTGTTTACTGCGAGGTACGAAGTGAATTTTTAAATATATTTACATTAAATTCATTATTTACAAAGCAACGGTAATTTAGCCGCACTTCTTCAACATCAGTAATGAAAAATTTGTTATAGTTTCTCTATAAACTTTCAGAGATAAATTTTTTTAATTATTCCTGCAGCAGTTTCTCTTTGTCATATAAACCTCTGATATTCCAAACGCCTATTTTCATTAAACCTGGATTCATTGTCCTCTTTCTCACCTTAGTTGTCATTTGTAAATCGGTCCTATGCCGTCTATTTATTACATAACATATCTAAAGAATGTAATTTGGAAATTGCTACAAAAAAGACGAAAGTATTTGGTTTCGTTGGAACGGATCACCTAAGAACAAAAATTATTATACATGATGAAACTCTAGAACAAGTTAGCCAGTTTACTTATCTAGGTTGCAGTATATGTTACCAATTTTGCAGTGATGTAGAATTTAAATTAGCAAAATTTTTACAATGAATAGGTATTATTAAGAGAACTATTTTTAAGAAAGTGAGAACGGAAACTATTTTGAAAATATACAACACACTAGTTTTACCTATATTTTTATATGGGTCAGAAAATTGGACTCTAACAGCCTTACAAAGACGAAGAATTGAAGCGGCAGAAATGAAGTTATTGAGACCTCTGGCAGGCTAAACCCTTTATGACCACAAAACAAATGACTACATACGCCGCGAAATACGGATTACAGGCATACTAGACAGGATAGACGAATACAGACGGAACTGGCTTTCACACTTGCAAAGAATACCACAAAACCGAATCCCTTTGAAATCATACCACTACAGACCACAAGGAAGGAGAACAATTGGAAGACCGAAGAAGCGTTGGCGC
>Ga0136643_10013393_pt1 | contig 12266 bp, 8 predicted proteins | sample TergutLab28metaG_FD_96883 | JGI IMG/M metagenome (GOLD analysis project Ga0136643, IMG submission 96883) | Labiotermes labralis P1 segment gut microbial communities from Petit-Saut dam, French Guiana - Lab288 P1 (version 3) (version 3) | ecosystem: Host-associated > Arthropoda: Insects >...
CAGCGACCAAGCTTCACACCCATACAAAACAACAGGCAAAATTATAGTTCTATATATCTTAATCTTTAAATTTTTGGATAGCAACCTGGAAGACAAAAGGTTCTGCACCGAATGATAGCAAGCACTTCCTGACCTCAATCTGCTCTTAATTTCTTCCGGAATAGAATTTTGATTTGTTGAAGTTGTTCCCAAATATTTAAACCCTTCCACCCTCTCGAAAGTACTATTATCAATCCTCACATTGATAATTCGTCCTGCAGTCTGATCTCGAGACATGACCATGTACTTAGTTTTATCAGCACTTACGTCCAAACCAACACATTGGCATTAAATTGCGGGAGCGCGCAAGCGTGCATACAACACGCCCATTCTTGTGCAAGGGAGGCACGTGGTGTATTTAATCATGTAATAGTAGTAAAAGCATTCCCATTACAGGCCTGGACAGGCCCTGACGGTTCCAGGAGGTTGAGGCTCCCAGATTTTTTGGGTAAACTCTTGGGAAACAATCAAATTGTGAGATCGAAGAGGAGACAGACGTATAAGATAAGGATGAATGTCATCGAAGTAGGCTGTGAGGATGAGAGGCGAATCGAACTGGCTTACGATCGTGCCGAGCGAAGTGATGGTATTAGTAAGCAACCTCCTGGCTTAAGTAATCATTTCGATATTCTGTTAACTGGTGCATTAGTTAGGTAGCTAGTGGTCTAGTTCGTTAGCTAGTCAGTTACATCGGTCCGGGTTACGGCAGGCATTTTCTGGCGACTGTGTTTCCATTTAACCAGTGCTCGCACCGTGGAAGGGGCACCGCATAGAAGGAGAGTTACAAAGGATATCTTGTCATTCTGACTGCAAGTTAGCAGCTGCACTTCTTTACTGAAGCGTCACATACAAAACGAGACCCCCCCAAAATCGATTTCACGTCGATTCTTGGAGAAACCGAAAAAAAAAAAAGACCGAGAAATACTTGAATAAACGCATGTCTCGTGTTGGAAAGTATAAAACAGGACATTCATAAAGATTTCACAGCAGCGAGGACTGGGATACTGACTATTATTTTGCTTAAAACGAGGGACAATTACAAGACCAGACACGTAGCAAGTATTGGGAGATGAGAAATGGAAACCGTATGCGAGTATTTTGGCAACGAAAAGGAACGGCGTCACATGGAAGCAGTAGCCATTCAGGAGGTGTAATATTAAGAACAGTAGAGGATAGAGTAGTCAGTAGGACCTATAGTGATTGGGGTATGAACTACAACACCAAAAAATCTTTGTTCGATTTCCGAAAGAACGAGAAGTTTTTCTCTTCTCCAAAAGACACATACCGGCTCCGAGACCCGCCCTTGTTCCTGTTCAGTGATCGTTGGGGCTATTTCGCCAGAGGAAAAGTGGCGGAGGCGTGAAGCTGTCTACTCACCTTCATTTACTGCGGAGGATAAGAGTACGTGGAGATATGTATTTCTACTCCGTCATACGCCTTAACCCTTATCCTGCCAACGTGGAAAATATGGTGAGCTCCTAATAATGCCAGCAAATGGCAGATGGGATTTAATTCGGCGTTTAAAGGGTTAATTCTGTGCACAGGAACAACTTTGCCAACTTCAGGATTTTAAATACTAACGTGTGTAAGGTAAGCCGGATTGAGCTGGCTCATTTTGTGGTCTAATGGCTGACTTGTGAACAACAACATGAACGTGCGGCTAACACAACTTTAACTACCTAATTTACTTGGCTACATATCAAATAACATGAGATAAAGTAAATGAATAATGCGAGGAGAATTAGCTTGAGGCATTTAAATTCATCTTCCCAACTGAAACAGTCTAAATACGCAGTTCTTAGCTCAGTATTTGAAAGCCTCTTACCAGTAAAATGTGTGTTAAAATTTACGAACAGCTCCCCTCAAAATATAATAAGACCATCAAAATATTTCCGGTTCTCTCATATAGTTGCTTGCCCTCGAGGCAGACCAAACACAAGGACACACACACACACACAAACACACCTACAGTCATAAAGAAAAAGGTTACAGACTCTGAACTGGTTTCATGCAAAAGGGCTTTAACTCACACGTAGCTATGTTTCGATTCATCATTCAACTGGTGTTATGTATCTAAGATAAATTTACTTTTTCTCTTTCGACGTTTAAATAATGGTATATTTCAATATTAACACAGGGAAATCCTTCAAATATTAGAATTTAAAAACTTAAAACTTGGCACATATTCGATATTAGAAATTCTTCGGAAATTTTAGTTAGGTGATCTGAAAGAAGAGACTTCTCAGAATACCTGAAAGTTAATCAGTAAATAACATTCACTGGATTGTGAATGAATTGAATGTGAGGGCGCAGAGTGGACTTTCTTAGCTTAGGATAGAGTTCAATGATATAACCTTGTAAACTCTATAATAAGACTTCGATTTCTCAAAAATATCGAAATTGTGTGAATTATCAATGTTGCTAAAATCAACTACATAAAATCGGCTCTATAGTACCATACAGACAGGGCTGGTTTAGGCCTATCATAACCTATGCAGCTGCATGGTGCACCGAATTTCGAGCGATTCTGGAAAGGCTGAATGCAGTTCAAAGTTTGTGCCAAACATATTTATGTGTAATTTCTTACATTCCTCGATCTACAATGTCAGTTCAGGACAAAGCATAGGCAGGGCCCACAAATTTATGTCTGCTTTGAGCCCAGAAATGTCTTAAAACAGCCCTGAATGTAGACAGGTTGGTAGGGCCTACGTGATAATTTTAAAATTAGGATCTTTTCCAGATATAGACTGGATATTCCTACGTTGCAATGTACAATTTGCTGCTATGCTCCTCAACTAGTCGTTATCATTACGTTGTCTGTCCTGCGACAGATCCACAGTCTCTTCCACACCTAGATATCCAAACAATACGATGTAGCGCTTTCTCTTCAAACTGCCAATATCCTCTTTTCCTTAAGGCCACCTAGTAGCAGCTTACTCATTCTTCCTCATCTTCTCATCTCTTCTACTTTAATTTCAATAACGTGTTTAAAATGCAGTTCCTACACAAGCTGCGACCAATCATATGAATATACTTTCATAAGAACGATTCGAGCTACTTCATGCTTTTATAGGCTATTCCATTGGATTCCATTGCTCGACACTCGATATATGCTAAATTGCTTATGTAGATCGGAACGAATCATTACATAAAATGAGAGAAAAACAAAAGAAGGACATGCCGTTCCCAATGTAGACAATAAACTCTTTTGTGGATTAATTATTTTTCATGAACAATATTTGGTCTCAATTTCAATGTAATGGGACGGCATGTTGGAAATTTGGTTTTATATAATTTATGAGGGATAAGTAAAGCCTCTGGGTGTGGTGTATGCGCGACATGTACTGTACACAGTCCGTGTGACACAGAGTAGAAGGTGGAGAATTCATTTTCACTACGCACGAAGAGAAACCTTAGCTACAAAAAATACATATGTGGACCATCTTTTTCATACGAATGGCACAACATTCTAAATCTCAAACCATAATTTCACAGACATCAGTTTCGTGTTCTATTTAGCAGGCACTGAACTGCACACACAGCACCTCACTGTCATTCTTTTAAAGGGTGCAGTCGTCCCGCCTGTGCTTCTTGACATCTAAGATCCACGGCATTAGATAAATTTCTAATGATTTCTGTTACAGCCCAACATTAAACGCAAATTATATAAGCCGCTTTTACAGAAACAATACACTAGTTTCCTTTGTACCCTATTTCTCACCCTCATGTTTGACTTCAGAGGAGAAGGGGGGTGGGTGGTTAAAGAAGACACCATAAACCTGATTGCGGCAGTGCTATGGAATTGATAAGGGTTATCTGTGTACTAGTAATTGAAAGCTAATTGTCTAAACTCGGCCCATTAAAGGCTGTTTTGGTGTGGTTTGGGTTGTGTGGATGTAGTAGTGGCTTCAGGGATAATTTAGATTAAGTGGGGGGTAGCGGTGTGCGGGGGGAAGGAATTACACGGCTAAACGCCCTGGTACACCTTCCAGAGTTCGTGCTGGACGTACAAGAGTTTCGCTCTCTCTCGTGTTCGCATATACTCAAGTCACCTCACGATGTGGTAATCTCTCTTGATAATGCTCTCTGAGATGTAACCTGCGCACACTATCACAGTGGAGCGCATTTAATGCGAAGACCTGGCAGGTACACCATATACACCATATACACCATATCAAGCGTGTTTATTTGAATTTTCCGGCCTGCAACAAGGCCTTCACTTCGTATATCGAAACGTTAACAATTAACGCACAACTGAGAGTGCAGAACGATTAGGAAGGTGAAATGCGTTTTTCTCTAATGCTGTTAAAATAAAGTAATCTGGGTGGATGAGATGGGCAGGACAAATAGCATAAACGAGGAGAAGCTAAAGCTGCGTGTATTTGGGAAGGATATCTGGAGACAAGTGTGGTAGGCATTGATGGAAAATTAAAATATAAAACCAGAGATACATGAAGCACGAAATTAATGCGGAATAGAATGAGGTGACTGGCGACAGCGTCCTGTGACAGGATTTGTAAACAAAATACACAAATTCTGGATTTTATGGTGGAGAAGATTTGGTCTTCTTGACACTATGGGTGCCTATAATCTCAAGAAGAATCACAAGCCATGTAGTAGTAGTAGTAGTAATGGTGGGGGTGGTAGTAGTAGTAGTAGTAGTAGTTGTTGTTATTGCTGTTGTTGAGTAGTAGTAGTTGCTGTAATAGTAGTAGTAGTTGTTGTTGTTATGGTTGTTGAGTAGTAGTAGTAGTAGTAGTAGCAGTAGTAGTAGTAGTGGTGGTGGTAGTAGTAGTTGTAGTAGTTGTGGTGGTAGTAGTAGTAGTAGTTGTAGTAGTAGTAGTAGTAGTAGTAGTTGTTGTTGTTGTTGTTGTAGTAGTGGTGGTGGTAGTACTAGAAGTAGTAGTAGTAGTAGTTGTTGTAATAGTAGTAGTAGTAGCAGCAGCAGCAGCAGCAGTAGCAGCAATAATAGTAGTATCTTCCATTAATAATACCCAAGTTCCAGTCATTACATTCTGCATCATGTCTATTCTGCCTTTCCACATTCAAGTTCTTGCATTTGGAAACACGCGCAAAACAACTACTGAAGAGTTCCTTATGACTAAACAGAATGCCATTCAAGTCATGTGACTGATCCATTAACGTTAATCACCAATTACAGTGAACACTTACTCTCACTCGCAGTCAGCCTGCAGAAGGTACCTGAAATAACAGCTTCACATTCTACGTTCTGTGACAGTGGAATTTCTACACGTACCTCAGCACAGCCAGAAGCTTGTTTCATAAAAACAGCTAACTAATGAAGCATCCAAATAGGTCTGTACGAATTGCACAATTTTATTCACAGTGTCTGAATGCGATATGGTTAGTCGGATATGGACACACTGTGCATTACCTAAGGACATGTAAGATTTGTATATCGGGCGACAAACCGACACACCTAATAGTTCATGAGCTGAATCCGAGAGAATTAAGGGCCAAAAATTCATCATTTTCGGGATTAACATCGTCAATAGTAAGAGGAAAAGGATATTTATCGAAATTTTGGGTCTTAGAGGATTAATTCCAATCAGCAAACTCGCACTTGAGAGGCTAACATTTCCTTAGCTAATCAAAAAATTACCGCATTTTATGGAGCCTAAATGTTCATTGCCGTGTTCAAAAGAGCTTTCCAGAGCCAGATGAATCCTGTTCACGCCATCGCATCGTACTTCTTCAAGAAGTACACTTTCTCTTCCAAGTTCTCCCTTTCCTTCAGTTTCCACCATCTAAACGTGTACGCAATTCTCAGTACATGCAACATGCACAGCCTACCATACCCTCATTGGTTATATGGCCCTAAACGCATTTGATAATGGTAAAAAATCACGAAGATCCGCAAGTTGTAACTTTTTTCTTCTTCCTGTCACTTCCTTCCGCTTACGCCCAAATACCTCCTTCAAGAACCTATTCACGAACACCCCAGTCCACGTTCTTCCCTAAATGTGAGAGACGAAGTTTCACACCCATACAAAACAACATGCATAATTCCAGTGTTTTACTCGCATCAACGAAAAATAATATGACGAGAATTTGAGAAGAAACAGTGCTGATTTTGCATAGCCTGTAACAGGGGAAGATAAGGACATTTTTAGGTATGAGAAGGGTTCTGCATTTTTATTTACGTCTTGAACTGTTTGCCTTGTGACACACCCCGCTGGGGAACTCGCTTCGTACTGTGTAACCAAGAAATTAAAACTGGGTATCAATGCCACCACTAAACACTGCGTCAACAACGTAGGAATAATTCCGTTCATTATCATCAGTACTTCCCGTCCGTGTTAATCAACTGTGAGGGTGAAATCTGACGAAAACTAACAAACTTCTTTCTCTTTTGAGAAGAAAGAATAATTAACGTAATTGAGAAGTGGGAGGGGTACAGGGAAGAAAGACAAGGGAGAGAGTGTAATTTGTGTAGACAAGGAAAATGAGTGATGGAGGGAGATTGTTTGATCGATTTCTTTCTGGGTTTTTAGAGGTATTAAAACTTGGTGAATGATGAAAGGATGATCATTTTTTTTCTCCCTCTACTAGATGTGATAGTCTCACTCAATTAATTTTTTATTCCTTCTTCCTTAGTTCCCTTACGCCCATCGATTTCATTTCATTCAAAAGGTAAATTCAGAAGAGGGAAAAATCCACTAATATAAAAACAGCCGCTGGTAAACGCGAGTGTATATGTGTGTATGTCTTTGGCCATAACTTCAAGTAGCCAATAATATTAACGATGATAATAATACGTTTCGAAGTTGTGGGGAGGTTGTTTCGAAAAGTATTCGATTCCTGAAAGTCCATAGAGCAAAACGAGCGATTTCAAGCTTTCTGTACGAACAATGGTTTTGACTCCAAGCTTTTCAAACTAATCAGACTTTTCCTTGGGACCAAATTTTTGCGGTTCATTTGGCGTACTACGATATTCGTTCTGCTCTTACCACAAAACATTTGCAGCACTTTAAGCTTAGTAAGTGTATGAGGGTCCATTTTGATCCGACTCCGACTTCAGTCCCTTGAATATTTCAGTCAAAACATTTTAAGAATGCGGATCTTCTGATTTTCCCGAAAATTCTCCTACACAGCGACATATAATGGAGTAGGAAAGCGTATTTATTTACTTCCTGGGGCAAATCTGAATAATCACAAAAATACAGTAACAAGTAACACAGTAAAATTAATAAATTTTGATTAATTAATTATAAATTATTAATAATAAAATTAATAACGGAGTGTATATTAGTAAGCAGTATATTTTTCGCATGGTACAAGAAAACATTGCTGGTTTTGTTCCTTCAGTAACTATTCCAGGCATAAAATGTGCCCACAACATTTCGATATATCCGCCCGTCCTTCATCCAACAAGTCATCCGTCCATATATACGCGCATCAGAAATATATTACGCAAACAATTTTGAAAAAACGTTCTATTGGAATCCACCTCACCACATTTTGACAATAACGAACAAATAGGACGTTGTGTTACACTAAATTGATAACATGAAGTGCAGTTTAGATACACGTACTGGAGTTCGGATCAAACTGTGTAAATTGTCACTGTAGAATATATGTAACAATCTGCACTAACACATGTCGTACGGATTACAGCCATGTCCAAACAGTAAAGTGCCATAAAACAGAATCTTTCTTCAGGATCTGACAGTGTCTCACCTAGTGACATAATTCCCCGGCATAATTCCCCATAATCTCAAAAGCTGTTTTTCAAAATCCACCCTTATAATAGACCAGCCGAAAAAAACAGTCCTAAATGGAAGTCATTACTGATAGTGTCCATGAAGCTAATTGTAACAACAGAAAAAAGTACCACATGAATATGATCCTAATATTAAAGGGACATGAAAGACGAATTAATAAATTTGGAAGTTTTTTACCCTATATTTGAACATGTAAATTTTTAAAATTTTTTCAGTGCCAAGTGAACTTTATGCACGTCTGAGAGCACAAATTTTGAAATAGTAGAAATTACGTATCTGACACGTGTCTCTGCGTATAGCCAACCCATTGTACAGTTCAGTCAACACCGAAGGTCCTACATGTCGGTCTGAAAATCGGTTATCCTGAAGTCTTCGTGGCTTTCCTCAGTCCCTACAAACAATTGCCTCGATAGTGCTTCATACTAAGCCATGGCTGCTTTTCTCTAATATTTTGCAGTTCATTGTGCTTTATTCATCCTGTCGTTCTACAATACATTTTCAGAGCTACTGGCAAAGTCGTTCAATAAGATACAGGACCTGTATACCATTATAGGCGCCTTCGCCAACTTTCGAAAGCTATTGTTAGCTTCGTCATATCCGGTTTAGTACAATACTTTATGGCAACGGCTACTAAACTGAGAAACTGCGCAACGAATTGTCTGTGATTACGGTCAGTTTAGGCAAATTGTACGTGTAAAGAACGCCATGAGCAAACGAACATTCTTTTGTGTCAGTGCAGTATGTGGAAAGTTACTGCCTTAATATTGTTGTTGTTGTGAAACATTTCAGTATTTTTATGTAGTTCACAGTAACATGTAACTTAACAATATACACAGCATGTATTGTTGTATTTCCACTGCAAAAACTGTTACAGGAAAACACCACAATATTACATTTTACGTACATTGCCTACCTTGTTTAAGTTACATACGAACACTGGCGCAGCCTAAATATATTTCTTTACCTATATATATATATATATATATATATATATGTGTGTGTGTGTGTGTGTGTGTGTGTAAGTTCGTCAATAAATCTCCATTTAACAACGTTTCTTTACTCTAACCAGGATAGCTCAGTAGGTATAGTGGCTGAGGAAGGGTTGTTTAAGTGGCGGGAAGGAAGAAAAGATTTTCTGCTCCCCAGAGTCTCCAGACTGGCACTGGGGCCCAACCACTTTCCTCGGGGTGAAACGGCCTTGGTGTGAAGTTGACCCATTTTCCTCCTTCTAGGGCGTAGGTTAAACGAATATGCGTGGCCTATACCTCCACCGCTCTTACCTTCAAGGCGTGGCACTTCATTAAAAATGTTGACAACTTGTCATTTTCTTTTCCATCCTTGACACAGCTGAATAATTTCGTTCTTCAAAATTCGCTTTCAATGCATTCTTTCAAGAATTGAATATAATGACTGTATACCGTGTGCACACAGTCTTTTACCTCCTAAATATTGGACGCATTTCTGTTCAGTTTCTTTTTGGATGTCACTACCTAAGCAGTCACAAACACTTTATCTAAAAATACCCGGAACTAAGACTAAACAGAGATTTACGTGATTTGTATTCTGCCACACACCCCTCTTTTGCTTATAACTTTCGAATTATTACAGCTTGAGCTGATCTTCATAAGAAATACAGAAGAACAGTGCCACACTACCCCAGACATCTGTAGGGAAATAGAGTATATCGAAGGCAGAGTATAAACACAAGTTCGTCATTGTACATTTACAGATCACACCGTGACTTGACATAAGAAGACCAGAGTGGGAGTAGAGGTATAGAGTCTTTGGTGGTCAGCGCCACGTCCCGGCCACTTTACTGCCGGAAGAATGTCCTGGTAGCCACTGAATAAGCAGCTGTTTAGGCCCCAGGGCAGGACTGGACGGGTTACTTCACCGGGGTTTGAAACCAGGACCATTCGAACTGTAGCGAGTCGCTATAATGACTGCCCTAATAAGGGCCCCTGAACTCCTTAGTGATGGTTCACTTTATGTACTACGTCCATCGACAAACTTACATACATCCACAGTGTATTTCTACGTGAGGATTATGGCATCTTTTACTTTTTGGAATATTATGATTATCTACTGCTGATTCTATGAAGCGAACATATTTAGCACAGATAATAGGAAGATTCCTCCCCTTCGCCGAACCAATGATTGGCCACATGGTGACTTTTCTTCACATGATGAAGGGGAATGAAAGGAAGTTTCCTTCTCTCCGACTTTGGCCATACTTACGACTAAAGCTTTTATTTTCCTCAGTAAATACAGCCTAATCAACCCCTAGCACGGTTGATCAGACAGTCCTGTGGAGAAAAAGGACTCAAGTCATCTTTCCCTTCTCTTGATTCCCCTCCAAAAACGTTGTAACTCCTGCAGAAAAGAAAACTTTGGCTATATTTTGTATTGTGACATCAGCAGAAGTTGTAAGAACAATCGAATTATAGCTGTCATTTGAAATTTAAGACTCATTCCAGCAAACCCCTAAATGAAAAGGGGCTTGACTTGTCTACCCCACTTTCAATGTCATCCCATTGTTTCCCGGCCCGCAAATGCAGTTATTTCCATGTGTGTGCATGTGTGAATCGAATTTGTGGGTGAAGGGAAGTTCTGAAAGTCTTGGCAATCAGTGTGGTGATTCTGAGGGTTGTTCTGTAGGAACCGTCCGTAATTGGGGGGACACACTCATGTCGGCTCTTGCTTGTGGAAGTTACAGGGACCATTTCAACGTGTCTGTCCACCAAGGATAGAATATATTTTATTACCGGACAAATACACAATTTATTTTACACTCTTCACTGCACATTTAGGGTATTTATACCTAATTTTTAATGAGGAAGATTTTGAATCGAAAGCAGAAAAAACTAAGAACAGGGTTATGTTAAAATTTTATGGTAACAAATAGAGACATATGCACTCGCATCTTGAAGAGTACAACTGTAAGGATTTTCCGTTCTCCTACGAAATGAATCCCTAAAATGTGGCAAATTTAAAATAATTAGTAACTACAGTAAGAAATAGAAACTATATTAAACTGGAAGGTACAGGAAGATTAAATATGGGTAATAATTGGTGTTATTCGGTCCAGAAACTTTATTACTCCGCCCGTCTAAAACAGAGAGAAATTGGCAGTTTATGTGGGTAGGTAAAGTAGTTTGTAAAAATACAGGGAGAAGAGAGTGATAGGCTTTATAAAGGGACATTATATTAAAAAAAACAAAATAATATAATTTTCAGAGGAGCCAATCTTACAATTTTATGCTTTTATTTGGATCAGAATATTTGACTAAAAGGACGGAATATATGGCAGTGAATATATCGCCTAACAGAGCCATCAAAGTAGCCTGCAGAATGACGGATAATTTGAGAAATAAATATGTTAAAGGACAAATGGGAATGACAGATATTTTATACAAAAATAAATAGAAATAGAAGTGAAATATCTACAGCAGGTTTAAAGAAAACATCGAAAACCTAAGCTGCTCCGTGAGTAGAAATTGCTGTTCAGTGACCGGTAAAAGAAAACACGGAACGGTACTGGCTGGAAGAAAATAATATCTTATTTACTCGTTGTACTTGCAGTCCTAAGAACCTTATGAGTTGGACTGACTGTTCCGACGTTATCCTCTTTTTAATGCAGTATTCTAGAATGGTCAAAAATGCGCCACCTACCAAGACGTTAATAAATAATTAAAATATTTTAGTCGCAAAACCGGAAAGAAAGCGACCGATTAGAGAGCCTAAGCTTAGACTGGATTTTAGTATTAGAACTGTTTTCAGTATGTTGATTATTGTCCAGTGACGGGCTGTTGTGTATAGGGTGATTAACCGCTGAGTTACACTGAAAGTGCGAAACGTTTTTAGTCTTGTGAACTACTATCAGGTTGTATACACGTTACTATTATTATTTGCAAGAATGGGTAGAAAGAAAGTTTCCCGGCTTTTGGCCTGAAAACTTGAAGGAAAGGGACCTTTTGGAGGGCTCAAACTTAGAAGGGAGTATAATAATAAAATGCATCTTCAAGAGGTACAAAATGTTGGTGCGGACTGGATTCATCCGGTTGAAGATAGGAACTAATGGCGAGTTGTTGCAAACACGGTAATGAATAAACACTATTTCCTCGCGTGTGTTAAAATATAGTTGAGAACACATCATAATGTCGTTTTATGTATCGTTCTATTGTTAGTACTGCGCATATTGATATAATGTGCTATGTTTACTACCACCACCACCACTACTACTACCACCACCACTGCTACTACTGTTATTACCACCACCACCACCACCACCACTACTACTACCACCACCACCATTACTACTACTACTGTTATTACAACCACCAACACCACCACTACCACCACTACTAATACTACTACTGTTACTACTACCACCACCACTACTACTACCACTACCACCACCACCACCACCACCACTACTACTACTACTACTACTACTCCTAATACCACCACCACCCCTACTGC
>Ga0136643_10013395_pt1 | contig 12265 bp, 9 predicted proteins | sample TergutLab28metaG_FD_96883 | JGI IMG/M metagenome (GOLD analysis project Ga0136643, IMG submission 96883) | Labiotermes labralis P1 segment gut microbial communities from Petit-Saut dam, French Guiana - Lab288 P1 (version 3) (version 3) | ecosystem: Host-associated > Arthropoda: Insects >...
AATGGGACATCCCGAAGTTAAGTGGTCAATAGTTTCTTCATTTTGCTTACATAACCGGCATTTACTCTCAATTTCTTGCTTCAAAATTTTATTCTTAAAATAGTTTGTACTAATTGCTTGGTCTCGAGCTGCCACTATTGTACTTTCTTATTATTATTATTATTATTATTATTATTCGTGGTTCTTCCAGCACTCAGGACCGCACATCGGTCACGTGGCTAGTGCATTCATCTAACGGCGCTTTCTTCTTGTTCCAGGTGGAGTGTGCTTTCGTCTGCTGAGGAGAAGAGGACGCTTTGTTCGCGCGTGTCTAGTACGTTAATGTTAATTCTCAGTGTTCAGCCTATGCTACCTTCTCAACCCAGCACAGTGAGGATCAACAAATGCATTAGAAATGAGCACTTTTGACGGCAGAAAGATATCTTGGCCAGGGGGCGCTGCCATTGTTGGATCTGTCGTCGGAACAGAAGACGACAGGTGGGGTGCAGGAACGCGGCGTTCGAACGCCGCACATTGCTGATGACGATGGCCGAGACCCAGGTAGAATCTTCGACGACGACGACAACAACAAGCTCGACAACTGAGAATCTCGTAGAGACAGATCAGCGACATGGTGACAAGAAAATCAGCAACAACAACCACCCACACGCCACAAATAACAATCACAGGAATAGCAAGCAGCGGAAGAGGAAGCGTCTCAGTCAGGTGGTAGACAAACTCGTCACTCAAGTGTCCTGTACGGGCCAACCGCTCCTCAACAACAATATCCACCACCACAACAACAACAACCACATTGAACACGATGACCTCAGAGCACCGGTACACGTTCTGAAGACATCGAAACACATGTTCAGTGGTCGCCAGTCCGAGGGTCAGGAGGAGGCCGGACGAGACATGGCGCCCCATCACGGAGAAGTGTTCCGGTTTGACAGCGCGGACAGAGACCGCTATCATTATGGCGCCATCTCAGAGGAAGACGAGGTAGAGGATGTGTTTAGTCCAGCTTCGTCATCCAACAAGTCGCCACACAGCTCGACGACGGACTCTCCTAAAATCAGTTTTAGCCCGTTGAGAATTAAAGACAATAGCATTGAAGAGGAACTGGATGGTGGGAACAGTTGCACACCCCCGCCACCGCGGTTACAGGTCCGCAGCTTCGCCGATACCACCATAGAGGAGGATGTACAGCACTGCAGTCCTCATCCTCGTTATCAAGCATATCACTGTTCCTTATGCCCCCCAGCAAGCGGCTTTCTTCCGTACGCCCAAGACAGGTTCTTCCCACACTCACCCGTTTCCCCTCAGACTCCGAAGTCACCAGTTGCTGCACCTACACACACTTTCGAAAATTTTTTGCATGCCAAGTACCCAGATTTATTCCGCCGCCGCAGTCATTCCGACTCGGATCTTCCCAATTGGTTGGAGGCGGGGAACACAGAGAGGGTAGCAAGTGGCGTGCATGATCGAGGAACAGTGTTGAGGCAATACGGCCTGTCCGTGCCTCCTCTCACCTTACAACAACTGTCTCATCACGGGAAAGGAGGATCACTGGAGTCGGAACATTCCTCGCCACAAGATTCACCACTAGACCTGTCCATGAAGGGTAGTCGAGAACGTGTCGGGAGCAACACAAGCTCAGATTCCATGCCGCCGCTAGCGCTGGAACCAGTGCTACCAGTACAGTTGCTGCCACCAGGATTTCTTCCGTCGCGGGGGGCAGTCTCCGTGCCAGTTGTTAAGGGTGACGTTGCCTCGCCCACCACTAAGGAGTCTGTGGCAGTGCGTTATAACCTAGAGGTATCCCCCGTGGTGGAGGAGATGCCTCCCGGATCGGATGTGGCCTACGTGTGCCCGGTGTGCGGACAGATGTTCAGCCTTCACGATCGGCTGGCCAAACACATGGCGTCGCGGCATAAAAGCCGACAGCACGCCACTGACTCTGCCACGAAGGCGTACCTGTGCGAGGTTTGCCAACGCTCGTTCGCGCGCAGCGACATGTTGACACGACACATGCGCCTCCACACGGGCGTTAAGCCGTACACCTGCAAGGTGTGCGGGCAAGTATTTTCGCGCTCCGATCACCTCTCCACACACCAGCGCACGCATACGGGCGAGAAGCCGTACAAGTGTCCGCAATGTCCATACGCTGCTTGCCGGCGAGACATGATCACGCGACACATGAGGACCCATGCGCGCTACGAGCCGGGCAGTGGCGGTGGTCCCCACAGTGCTGAAACTATCGAGGACCATGCAATCGCCACGTTTCCAGATCCTCCCCTTTCCCCCTCTCAAGCTCTCAGTTCATTATCGGTGCATTCACCCATGGACACTTGTATAAAAGAGAGTCCCCTTTCCCCCTCTCAAGCTCTCAGTTCATTATCGGTGCATTCACCCATGGACACTTGTATAAAAGAGAGTCCCCTTTCCCCCTCTCAAACTCTCAGTTCATTATCGGTGCATTCACCCATGGACACTTGTATAAAAGAGAGTCCCCTTTCCCCCTCTCAAGCTCTTAGTTCATTATCGGTGCATTCGGCCATGGACACTTATATAAAGGAGAGTGACTGAGATCAACTTTGGCTGTGTTCCTTTCGTGGCATACTGAACCGAAAATTCAGAATCTAAACTCATACTAGCCAGTTTTCCAACAACTGCGTCTACAGGAATCGTACGAATGGCACTGTTCATCTTGGTCTCGTGTGAAAGATAAGGTTAGACATGAAAGTTTCTCACTCTTCTAGAAGACAGCGTGTTATTGAATAAGGTTACCAAGTTGTGGGACATAGCAAGGTGGACTTTTATCATCAGCAGGTTCAAATTCCACCACTATTGGACTGCCAGGTCTATGGGCCAAAAATCAGGCGGACCGTCGACTTACGAAGGCTGACCGATATTCGTGAGTGTAATGTAGTAATGACAAAGGTTGTGATGAGGTTGATACATCAACCGATCAGTTCGTTCTCTTGGGATTCAGGACAGTTTAGCTCTGTTTTATATCTGTTTTATTGTTATTGTTCCCAATGTACTTTTGATGGCATATGGAAAGAAATGTTGGTCCTCCCGTTTTTTTGGAACAGACATAATTAAATGTGTCATATGTTGGTATACACCGCAGGTCGGTTGTTCTTCTTCCTGTCTTATCATTGTACATACTCGTACACACACATACACACACACACACATGTATGTTCATGTTTACCAAGAAAACAAAAAAAATGCAAGGACAGAAGTCACAGCGGTACTGCTTAAAATTCAGTGCTTCTGGGACTTTAGGGTGTTCAAAATTTTCACTGTTTGACCCTGAAGATGAAGGTCATACGATCCCTCAAAACGTCGGGAACTACTCGCCCAAAGACACAGCGCCACATCCCAGAAAATTTGGAAATTAAAAACATCCAGGGCTGCACCGTATTCATTACAATAATTCTTCTTCCAATTTTGGTCGTTCGTATACATTCACAAAGTAGCATTGTTGTTATTTGGATTGTTTATTTTTCTGTCCTCATCTATCTAGGTGAAACGAACCCCCCGCCCCTCCCCCCCCTCACCGCCACGGATTTGGCTTGCTGCAGACAGTATAATGCTCAAGAAGTATGGTGAAACAACACATGCGGAGACTACTTGCGTATCTCTCTTCCAAAAATTGGACCCTAACTGCCAGGTGAATGTACATTCTTTTCTGAACTTCCTACATATTTTTATGGCTATGCGCTACAATTTGATTTTTTTTGGGGGGGGGGGTTGGGGAGGTGCTGTAGTAACCATGACATCTACTCTTTTCTGGTGTCGGAAGCCATGTAGTCTGGCAGATAACGTGCGAAAGATTCGGGCGAAATTGTGGTTACTGTTACCAGAGCAAGTTTCAAAAGAGCGCACTGTGATGGCGGAGACAACAGATTTGTCGGAAATGTTGGCGCATGTTTGCTGAGCGTCATGGCGTCATATCTCGTAGGACCGCCACTGTCCTTGTGCAGCAGCAGGGGAGGCCTGACTAAAACTAACAGTCTTATAAAACAGCTTACAGTTAAAACCAAACCGAACATGTTTAATCTCGAACCTTGAAAGTTGTCGCACTATTACCAAATCTTAAACCAGTATTTATAACGTGCCCAAGTGTTTAGGTCAACCGTATACCGTGATGGCTGTTCATCAGTGCCGAACCACATTGACGTGACATTTCCCCTGCCACTTTACACAACATCCTGTTGGAATTGAGCGAATAAGACGGGGATTTCCCACCTTAAAACTGTAAAATATCAGATTTTTATTTAAAATTTTACTCTGATTTTTTTTTTTTGTATTTTATAAATATGCTGTGTTTATAGTCCAGGCTATATTCATGCAAGTGGGCCCGGTAGTTCAGTCGGTATAGCGACTGGTTACGTGCTGGACGGTCCGGGGATCGAATCCCGGTGGGGGCGAGATTTTCCGCACCTGTCCAGACCGGCCCTGGGAACCACCCAGCCTCCTGTACAATGGGTACTGGGTCTTTTCCCGGGGATAAAGAGCGGCCGGGGCGTGACGCTGACCCCCTTCTAGTGCCGTGGTCAAGGGAGAGTAGACCTATGCCTCTACTCCCCGTATGGGCCGTACGGCCTGTGCAGAGCCTCAGTGCCTGTACAAGGATGCGCTTTACCTTTTTTTAATATTCATGAAAGCAGGAAATACCCTGTGTGATACGGTGTAACGCTGTGATATGAAGAAATGCATAATGTTTTGGAATACGGATTTTCCATAAATCGCAAATCAAAATCCAGTTCCTTCCTCACAGGATAAACCGTACGTCTTAACAACATCAGCTGGTAAGGCAAATAGTCACTGTCAATTGTCAGGATGACACGAGTTACACTGATATAGTATCTGGACAAAAAGCAGCAACCGTTGTGCTTGCAAGGGTTAACCGATTTGTGCTGTTCGAGGATAGCTCAGTCGCTATTATAGCGACCCCACCACGGGCCGTACGACTGAGGAATCGTGGTTCAGTCCTTATCAGAGGTAAGAGATTGCCTCTTAAGGCGTCAAGATCTGCTCTGGGTCCTACCCAGGCTCCTGTCCAATGGGTTTTGGGTGCCCATTCTCGGGGAGGAGGGGGGGGGGCGGAAACGGCCGGTGCGTGAAGCCGTTCAGGCATCCCCATCTAGTGTCGAAATCAAGAATGAGTGGAGCTGTACCTGTACTCCTCCACCACACCTTTCTATATGCCTTGGACAGGGACAAATTTGCCTTTTACCCGTACCAAAAAAATATGTAGTACAGGGTGAACATAAAGTCTTTCCCTGATTACAAACATTTATTACAAGAAAACTACTGTACGTGGAATACATTTTTTTTTTCAAAATGAAACTCAAGATGTTTTTTTTACAACACCTTAGTACACTTCAACATGTGCTCCTTTTGCTGCACGGAGAACGTCTAATGGATCATCAATTTCTCTCCACGTGTTCTCCAACATGTCTTCAGTTACTGTAGCAAAAGCGTCTGTTATTCTTGCCTTTCAAATTTGTAATATCTGGAACTGGTGTCGAAAACACTTTGTCCTTAACATACCCCCATAAAAAGAAGTCAAGGGGGGTGATATCCGGCGATCGTGGTGGTCAGGGTGTCGGACCATCTCTCCCAATTCACCTGTTTGGAAATGTTGCATCCAAAAACCAAATGTTACAATAAAAACATGACATAAGATTTTAGAAACTAACTTAAGTAATGGTAAAAAAAAATATATGTTTGCATTCCACGTAGTTTTCTTGTAATAAATATTCGTAATCAGGGAACGACTTTATGCCTCACCCTGTATATGCAATTTTTTCTTCTGATCCAGACTCCCTGTGGAGCAATTCATAAACTATTCGCTTCGTAGTGGTTTTATTGGGCTAATTTTAAAATTAAATCACTTTCCGGAATCATTGCTGCACTGATATGCTTCATAAATTCATCCACATCACCGTAATATTAATTAATTGTCTTATCTTGTTCACCTTCGTGTACTGAAAAACCTTTCCATTTTGCCCAAATTACCGCCACTCTAACATCCATAAACAAATGGTCTGTTTACTTGAAACGCAATTTATTTTCTGTGAGGTTGGAACCAAGTTTTTAAATACAGAGTGTTTCTTTCATCCTTTCCGTTGTGGCAGAAGTTTCGTCACATAGGTGCCCAGCTTCTGCCGCCACACCCAGTCACAAATGAGGTGCTCAGTGCAGGAACCTGTTATCGCGATACGCTTAGTTCAGGGCTAACTATTAGCATCCAAGAGTGCTGATTATTTACACATTTTGTATGAAAGTCCCATGCTTGAAGGCATTATGACACATTAGCCTAACAGAAATCAGGGGACGTTAAACTGTATATAACTGTCGTAACGTACAAGAGCCCACGTTTGCGACAATCGTGCGTGAAATACTGATAATGGATTGTTCACTTCCTTAAGATTCCTAACAGTGTTTGGTTTCCGACCCAAACGGAATTCTCGCGATGAATTTTCGACGTGTTATTCAACGTTGTCATACGCGATTGCGGCCACCAGAAGCCAGCACTGTCGAGAAGTGTTTAGCGCCGCGACGCTTCTTGACCTTGCTAACTCCCTATCGATCTCTACAGAGAGGAAGTGGGAAACCAGGTCAGGAGCAAGGACATCTACAGGCCGAACAGGCTTGTAAAGTGTACACAGGCACACAATGCATAATGCGCACTTGCCATGACACACACACACACACACACACACATCTATGGTCACGAACATTTCAATCCAATACACCAGTGTTTCTCATCAGCCGGGCCGCGGCCCGGTACCTGGCCCTGGCATCAATTATACCGGGCAGCGACAGATTCTCCTGGAATTAAAAACTAATTTAAATTTAATTTTATATTTGTCAAAATGCCACACCGTACACATAAGTGTACTAATATTCTTTATAATTATGCCATAATTAATTACTAATACTTATGTTAGTTTAATGTATGAACTTAAAAAAATTGGAAATGTACTGACGAGTAAATCTGTTGGGACCGGGCCCTCGTCTTATGAAAAAACAAAATTTACCGGGCCGCGGTCTCACAAAGGTTGAGAAACACTGCAATACAGGGTACATACAGCCTTGTACATGTAAATCGGAATAAATACATAGCTACAGATATATCAGAGGAAATGCAATGCCAGTTGCCTTTACACACTCGAATGTGGGATGTAATGGGGCTTTTTTTTATACTTACTAAATTCTCCGACCCCCCCCCCCTTTTAAACTGTTATCACATAAGTTCTATACGTACGTGGGAGAAACTTTGTCCGTCACACTGAGGAAACAAAATGACCTCATAGTGCTGTGGAACAGGGCGTTGAGTGGAATCGTTGGACCTATCAGGAATCCTGTGATAATTGGATAATGAGGGCCTTCATGATCTATACTCCTCACAAAACACTAGTCGGGTGATGAACTTAAGGTGGGTGGTACGGTGGACAATGTGGCGCACGTGTGGGTGAAGAAATATGTATACATGCTGTTGTTGGGCTACTTAAAGTGCCACGGAGACTTTGGCGTAGATGAGGAGGGAAGAGAGTTGAGGAAGTCTGTTCGAAGAAATAGGATAGGAGTTGTAGACTAGACTCGCGTGGTTTTGGGTATGGAGGGATAAGTGGCGGGCTGTTGTGTGCACGGTAATGAACATTTGGGTTCCATACAGTGCGGAGAATTTTCTTAACTAGCTTCCCAAGAAGGACTCTACTGCATGCAGTGAGCTCGCCGGTTATTATTGACGATAGTATGCTCTCTTCTCCGAACTTGCATTCAATTCATATCTGTGTGTACAAAGTACGTAATCTGAACATTAACATTTATACAAGAACTTAATTGTCAAAAGCAGGAAAAACGTGACGTGCAGATCCTTTTATATCCGTGGGGCAAAAAAATTTGTAAAGGCGCGTAGAAGCCAACTGGCTGGGTACGATTTAAACACAAATCCAAGATACATAGATCTATTACCAACTAATTGCACTAGTTAACACATACATGCCTATTACTGCGACATGTTTCGGCTATTGAGAATAGCCATTCTCCGGGAGTATCATTTCAGAAAGTACTATAAGTTGTTAAAACACACCGTCGTTTTTGGTAAATAGTAAAGTGGTACATATTAAGTAACTTAATTATCACTGTGTAATTTTAATAAGCAGAAATGTTAAATTTATTATACAGGATTTATGTAGTTCAGATTATGTGAAGTTTGAATCCAAACATCTAGAAGCAGTGAAATGTTTTTCACGTCTGTATGAATGATAAGGCTGAAAAAAAAATGGAATTGGATTTGAATTTTAAAAGGTTCAAAAAAAAACTTTAAAAATATCTTTGAATTGAATGGGAAGGAGGATGAAGTCAGACATGTGGGTTAAGTACTCTGTACATCACTAATGTTGTGTCCTGGTTGGACAGAACTTATGTACTTTTCTACATAGCAAATAAGCGTTGAAATTTTGGGATGCAAACTGCACATAATCCGAACTACTATAAATCATGTAAAATAATTTTTAAATTTTTTTTATTAATAATCCATACTGAGATTATAATTTATCTTATACATAACACAATTTACCCAAGACAACAGTGTGTGTTAACATCTTACAATCCTTTGTGAAATGATACTCCCCCCTGTGGATGGCTATTCTATCAATAGCCGAAACATATCTGAGTAACAATCGTGTATTTGTTACGCAGTGAAATTACTTGTTAATAAATATATTATATGACTGTCGCCCTGAAGTGTATAATAGCATATCCAAGTAGTAACAAATCGTCACAATTTGATCGTATCAAGAATTCTTAACATAATTTATGTCAAGCATGATGTGTATTACTGAAAAGTGATCCTGATAATTTACGTCAATCACTCAGGTGACACTGGGCGTTCACTGTACAACAGCCTACTGAAAATATTATATAGAGACCGAGCGTAATTTAACTTGTAAATCTCATATCCCTGCGGGGGACATTGAATAACCTTGTACGAAAATCGTATTTCGTATGTCACAGACGAAGATATGGTACTTGGTCGTACAGGCCTGCATCATTCCATTAGAGGGTGGTGTGTTCATCGTTTGAACCCCCGGTAGCATAAGGTAGCCGTTAACATGTCAAAAGCAAGGCCAAACTGCGAAGCTGTCCACACTCACACACGTGTATACATTGAACCAGATTAAATTTAACCTTACAGTGCGGTGGCTACGCTGTTTGGTCGTTAACTTGTCGAAAGCAAGGTTGAACCGCCTACAGCTCTAATCAGTTTGTGTACGTCGATTGCCACAGTGTCCGCGTAGATACGAAAGTGAAGAATCTTGCGGTCTGACAAACATTAGCAAAGTCAGAATTTGCTGTGTTCATGTTACTTTACTTAATGTTTAACTGATCGATATTGACAAGAACACTAAACTGAACATTGCATTCTGTAAGTTGTAATATTACACTGTTTGGGGTTTCTTTATTTTATTTTGTGTGTCAGCTTAGTTTCTTTAACCACACACAGTAACGCAAACTATACAGGATGTTCTACTTAACCACACACAGTAACGCAAACTATACAGAATGTTCTACTTAACCACACACAGTAACGCAAACTATACAGGATGTTCTACTTAACCACACACAGTAACGCAAGTTATACAGGATTTTCTACTTAACCACACACAGTAACGTAAACTATACAGGATGTTCTGCTTAACCACATTCAGTAACGCAAACTATACAGGATATTCTACTTAACCACACACAGTAACGCAAACCTTACAGAATGTTCTGCTTAACCACATTCAGTAACGCAAACTATACAGGATGTTCTGCTTAACCACATTCAGTAACGCAAACTATACAGGATGTTCTGCTTAACCACATTCAGTAACGCAAACTATACAGGGTGTTCTGCTTAACAACATTCAGTAACGCAAACAATACAGGATGTTCTACACAAGGTGTGCCGAACTCACTTTGAGTACACACTGATACGTTAACATAGCCCAGTAATCACTCGTTAGATCGCTACGAGAGCTTTAATGTATGTATATGGTTGTAAACGCCACGAGAGCTTTAATGTATGTATATGGTTGTAAACGCCAATTGTAAAAGCATTACGTATGCTTATAACATTGTACGAACAGAAACAAATTTGCGCCCGTGTGTACTGTTATAGCCTTTGCGTGAGGGGACAGAGGAATCACTAAAACCTTTCGTCCGGCTAGTCGTTGTTCCGGCTCCGGGATTCGAATAGGACACATCTCGGATACAAGTATGAAGAGTTAGCAGTTGAGCGACCGTATTCAGTGCGTGCGAAATGTGTCGCGTTATACATAAAAAAAATTGCGATCTAGTATAGTGCTCTCAGGTGTCTGGTTATCTAAGACAACGGATATGCTTCCTCTGTAAGATACTATTGTGAAAGCGAGACGCTTGGCTGTCATCTTGTGTAATAGCATCGGGCGATGAATGAGATCGGTGACGTCAGATTCCTCCTCTAAAAACAGGTTCGAACTCTGTTACAACGCAACGGAAGGGGCTTAATATTTTGTGTCGTTCTAAGCGTGTTTTGCTCTAACCCAGGAATATAATTTTACAGTTAAACAATGAGGAATTAATTGGTAGTACAGAATATCTGACGTTATATGCGAGGTGTAGTTGAAACCAATGTCGTTATAACCGGGTTCTAGTGCACTAAATAACAATACGCGCAAAAAGAACTCTGTCAAGAAGCCCTACACTGAAATACCATACTTTCTGATAAGGAGTGCTAGCTCAGCCAGTGTAAAGTCTGTCTACAGGCAGGTCCAATTCACCGCTGTCGTCTCACCCTGGGAGGGGGGGGGGGCGAAAATGCTGGTCTTTTTGCACATTTTTTATGTCAAACATATTTTGTGTGTAAATTCTTGCAATGATCTTCCTGCATTGTTAGGTTAGAACTAAGCGTTGGTAGGACCCCAAATTTACATTTGAATTGGGTTTAGAAAGGTCCTCAAATTGCTCTGGCTGTGAGTTTTCCGACCGGGATTCGAACTCTGGCAGTGACAGATTTTTCCTCTTCTTTACGGTGTCCAGACCTGCTCTTAGATCCATTCAGCCCCCTTTGGGCACTAGGGACTCTTGCACACAGGGACAAAGTAGCTGGCGACATGAATCTGACCATTCACCTCCATCTAGTCTAGAGACTAAGAGTGCCTGGAGGTGTGACTTCATTTCAACCTACGTCTTCATGGTGCGGAACTTAAACACAGCGAGAGGTTTACCTTTAAGCCCTGCTTCACTCTTCTAGATTAAAATATGTCCGTTGTTTAATCCTTCGCTGATCATCCACTGATGATCATTTTTTATTTGAAATTGAATCATTTAATAAATTTGTATTTCGCCCTTTGATACATAACTGAAAGCGCCACCGATCGGGTAACATCGCGAAATAAATTTATGGTATTTGAGTTTTTCAATGCGCTGGAAGTTCAGATTTCCATCTCCTGGCTTATAATACCATGCAGTCTGGTAGATACAAATGTTTAGTAGACGCCACCGCCAAAATCTTCAGGGTAGAGATGGTTACGTCATAATACGGTGACGTAGCCCCCCCAAAAAAACACAGAAGTAAATTTACACACCATTCGTTTTTTTTTCCCCTTTAAATGCTAAATCCGTTAAAGCCCATTGGCTACTTTCATATACCACCATGTTTAACATTTTAAGATTCTATGCCTTGCCTACACAGTGTATTTATGTGTTTTGTATAGATCTCAGATTATTTTCCTACACAACATTAACTGTTTTGATTCTATAACCGAGACTGTGTGTGTTTAGTGTGCTGTACGACTTGAATAGATATAGCTGAGGTTAATTTCTATCGTTGCTGGGTTCACATGCCTGCATCAGGGTAAATACCTCTTGCAGATTTGGTTATGTTAGTGAACATTCCCAGAACGATAGACGGACAAGCATATGAACAGCAGTGCCACTGTCATGCGTTAGGGCGAAATAAAACATGCTCTCTAATATGACTGCTTGATGCTATTTCAATACAGCTTACTGTGTCAATACGTTTCGGCCGAACCCCAACTCTGATTCGGAGGATATCATATGAGAAGTCATCCGACATAAGGAAGGCATCACGAAGTGTTAGAATAATATATAATAAAATTAATTATGTACGTCAACACTAACTTTATTATTAATATATAAGGCTACATGTTTCGACCCATCAGTCGGTCAACTTCAGGCCTACATGGCAGACAGCACAGCACCAATGACTTAG
>Ga0136643_10013397_pt1 | contig 12265 bp, 12 predicted proteins | sample TergutLab28metaG_FD_96883 | JGI IMG/M metagenome (GOLD analysis project Ga0136643, IMG submission 96883) | Labiotermes labralis P1 segment gut microbial communities from Petit-Saut dam, French Guiana - Lab288 P1 (version 3) (version 3) | ecosystem: Host-associated > Arthropoda: Insects >...
CAGTTGGGAGTGTGTTGTTAAAAAAAAAATAATTTAGGGGGGGGGGGGGGGGGGGGGGGGGGGAAATCCTACATAACATAAAACGAAAGAAGGCTAACTGGATTGGCTACGTCTTGCGTAGGAACTGCTTTCTAAGACATGTTACTGAAGGAAAGATGTAGCAAAAGATAGAAGGGACGAGGAAGAAGACGTAAGTAGCTGCTGGGATAACCTTAAGGAAACAAGATAAAGGTAAAAAGGTAAAGTGATCCCGTTACAGGCCCGGTGTGGCCCAGAGGGTGGGTAGAGGTATAGCTCTACCCTTCCATGACCGTTGCGTTAGAAGGGGGTGAGTGGTTAGCAGCACGCCCCGGCTGCACTTTACCTCCGAGAAAGATCCGGTACCCATTTTACAGGAGGCTGGGTGGGCCCCAGGGCCGGTCTGGACGGGCGGAAAATATCGCCCCCACCGGGATTCGATCCCGGCCGTCCAGCACGCAGTCAGTCGCTACACCAACTGAGCTACCCGGCCCACAAGTAAACAAGTAGAGACTGCAAATTAAAGGAGGAAGTACTAGATCGCACTGCCTGGAGAAGTCGCAACTATCGTAGACAGAAAACGTCACAATCACTGCGGCTGCAAACCAAAGGATGAAATTTTTTTACAGCGTTTATTTATAAACAGGAGGCGGGAGAGCTGGACTGCATGATGAAAGGCTGCGGACTGCAAAATCAAGATATCATGGTTCGATTTTCGACAGAAGCAAGAGTTATCTCGTCTCCAAAAGGCCCAGACCGGCTCTGGGGCCCACCATTCCTCCTCTTAATGGATGCCTTCATAGTGTGGACGTGGACAGGGACAGCTGTACCTTTACCTTTACAATGAAAGGCAAGGACTACACTGAACGCCTCTGTCACATATACTTTCCGTGCGGTTAATGCAGCCGAAGTGTGAAGCTGACAATTCACCTCCATCAAGTTACGAGGTTTAGAATGAGTACAGCTCCCCCATATGCCTTCATGGTGTGCACAGCGACATCTTTACCTTGACCTTAATTCAAAATTTAACATTTCAAACAATAAAATTTTTATAATCAGGCATGTACAAATATATTGTAGAATGATTCACTCTTGGAACATATGGGCTAAATTTAACGCGAGCTTCATGTAAACTACGATTAGTGTTTCTCATAGGACCGACGAACAAACAGTGAAATTCAAACTAACTTCACTGTAGACCCCAAAACAAAATTCCATTACAATCCTCAGTAGCTAACGTGATGAAATAAGCATATGGACAGAATTACAATGCCTTTATATATGTATTCCCTGCAAACAACACATAAACGTATACATTATCAACCCTGAATATTAAGGCATTACGAGGAAAGCAGGGTATAAAAATGAAACTGCTATAATAATTTTTATAATAGCACACATGACGTTAGAAACGCGTGACGCTTTAGATAAACCGGTGGACTGAAGGATACAACTGCAACCTATTCCACACTGTAAAGGTAAAGCAGTCCCATTAGAGGCCTGGACAGGCCCAGAGGGTTCCAGGAAGTTAAGGTTCCCAGATTTCATGACAACGGCACAGTATGGTGGTAGATTGTCAGCCTTACGCACCGGCCGCCTTTACCCCCAGGAAATACTCCTGGTACTCATTTATGTTCGAGGCTGAGTCGACCCCAGGGCCACAGTGCGATCGGAAGGATTTTATGTCAATGAAATATCCACTGACACCAGCTGGGATCGAACCAGCGACCTTTCGATTTGTATCACAGAACTTTAACCACTGTGCTACCGCGGTCCCCCTATTCCACACTGTTCTTCAGGTAAACTGCAGCAGACCAATAAAGATTAAATAAACCCACACCAAGTTTTATAAAACGCCCATACTCAGAAGACACACATTCACCACTATATACATGAATTCCCCATCTGACTTAATTTAAGGTCACATTTTATATTACAGAGCAACTGACTAAGGGCTGGACGGTCCGGGATCGAATCCCGGTGGGGACGAGATTTTCCGCCCGTCCAGACTGGCCCTGGGACCCATTCAGCCTCCTGTAAAATTGGTACCGGGTCTTTCCCGGGGGTAAAGTGCGGCCCAGGGCGTGCTGCTGACCACTCACCACCTTCTAGTACCGCGGTCATGGAAGAGTAGAGCTATGCCTGTACCCACCCTCTGGGCCACACCGGGCCTGTAACGGGATCACTTTACCTTATTTTTTTTATATTACAGAAGCTCGGAAAGATTTTCGGACAAAATATGCACAATTTCTCGGGACAAAAAATTCGTATTACATAACTGCAGATGCACCAACGCGGTGTAATCCTGTCTGTCAGTACTTACGTAGGTCTCTCACTTCGTAAAGTATTCATAATATCGGCCACTTCAAGTAAAAATCGCAGAGATTAATCAGATGCACATTTCGTCATAACTCTTAGGTACAACGAACCGTTTTCGATCAAATAAACACGGTCCACTCGAGCGTCATGTGCAGTGTGGTTTGTATTTTTCGTACTATTTACAAAAACAGAACCAAATTAGCTCCAACACTCTTAACGTGGACCCGCGATACCAAATTTAATCTGAAATTAATGTAGGTCATACCGCTGCGTTTTTTTAAAGTAAAATCTCTCAATAATTGACCGTCAAACACAGTAAGTTATTGTTTACAATCACAGCTAAGTGTTTCAGTTTAATTCAAGACACATTCAAGCTTTTGAAAATCAAACAAAGTGATAACCATATGCGTTATTTGATTTTCAGAACTGATATCTCATTTTTCATTACGTCACATGTAATATGTTCGTAAGGTATCATAACTTGAACATAACTGAGCGAACATACACAGACGAACCCGATTATAACGACATCGGTTTATACAACACCTCGCCTACAGCGTCAGATATCCTGCGGTACCAATTAATTCCTCACTGTTAACCACAGCATTGTACTGCTCAGTTATAACAAAACACAACGTGCAGCTACATCCCTCCAACGTGGCCAAGCTTGGCCACGTTGGAGGGATGCAGCTGCACAAAAAATATGACCAGTACCGGAGGCTGTAGTTATAGTTTTGTGTACTCCTGATGAAGGGTGTGGCTGACATCCGAAACATGTAGAGTGAACTTGCAGAATAATAGACTGCTTTGTGTTGCATCTCGTTAGACAGTTATTAATATAGATCAGCGATACACGGAACCATAAGCATAAAACTTACGCAACATATTTCCTTATTTATATCATGTGTAACCTAATTAAGGACACTGTCGGTGGCTCATGGTACGCCGTGTAATGACGCGGACATAACGCGGTAGGAGACGGTTCAGGCCTAATTTGAGCACTTGTCTGCGGGGACTGAGAAGCACCACGAAAAATCTCAGCATAGTGGCTGTCGCGGCCGAAGATTCGAACTAGGTACCTTCCATATATGGGCTAAGTCAGACGTGTCAGCGCTTGCATCAAGTTAACCCTTACCCTGCTAACGTCGAGAATATGGCGAGCTCCTAATAATGCCAGCAAATGGCAGATGGGATCTAACTCGGCGTTTAAAGGGTTTAGGCGCTAGCTTAGTGGACAGACGGCATGGCCTCTAGCCGAGTGATATATTGGTGCTTTGCACTTCCCTTTATCAGGTGTGTGCCGTGTTGTCGTTCGAGTTATCTGAAAATGTTGCACGGTTGCCATGTTTTCACTTTCCTACGAAAATTATTCTAAAAATAAATACGTAGTTTTGATACTCCGTCAACTTACTAAAGCTTCTGGACTTGGAATTCAGTGACACTAGCACTGTTCCGACGGCCATATTAATTGCGGTCGAATTAAAACAAGTACCAAATTTTGAGCGAAAATAATATGCTGGCCACATCACATTTCGCGAAACTGTGGAAAATAGTGTACATCGACTAGTTTGTGAGAGTCTGCGATTGAATCAGGCGGAAGAACAAGCACGCAGGATGAGCAGAAAAGTGCGCTGTTTTTTTCCCCAAATCGTAGCACTAAATTTCAACACGCAGTGCAAGCACTGTCTCTTCCTAAATAAATCACAATGCCCTAGAAGGAAAACCCGAATTTTCAGCACTCTTCTTAGCAGTGACCACCGTGATGAACATAGAGCTAGATCCAACCACCTTCCGCCCTCATCACCTTTTCTTTAAAATAGACCATTCCTTCGGTTTCTAAATGTCCATTTTGCAACCAAAAAAAATTTTCCTGTGACCCGATTCCGGGTCATGGCCTCCCATTGCGGGGTTTCACGATCACACTCAGACACACCCAACTCGGGAGGACTCCTCTGGACGAGTGATCAGCCCGACGCAGTGACCTGTACCTGACAACACTCAACACAAGCAACAGACAAACATCCATGCCCCTGGCGGCATTCGAACCCACAATCCCAGCCATCCAGCGGCCGCAGACCCACGCCTCAGACTGCATGGCCACTGGACTCTTTATAAGAGTCCCTACCAAATCTAATTTGCGTTTCTTATTTACCATTCTCAAGGAGCCTAAACTGCGGGCTACCTTTGTCCTCCTTCAGGTACAAATTTTTTCATACACTTGTAACATTTATGTCCCTCCATGTCACCTTGCTTAGCTACGGAAAAAGCGCCTTCCACCGGAGCCATTTATTACTGGTATTGAGCAACGCCGGCAGCCTTATTTCTTGTTGGTCCACTGGATTATGTCAGGCGCTGCAGTGCAAGGAAATACTTTCATCCGAGTGGCACTTTCCCTGGCAACAGCGTCACCGACATCCTTTTATAGCAAAGTGACACTGCATACTTCACAGACGTGGCACAGTTCCACTGAACGACCCAAATGACGGAATTATATGTTATGTAGTATTTTAGGCACAAATTGAGTAACAGCATGTCACATCTACAGGGGTCTTAAACAAAGTACACGCATTGCAGTACCTTCACAAATAGTGACGACGAAACCACTTCGAGAATGGCTAACAGGAAGAACAACCGGTAAATGGGAGGCTAACCACTAAGATACATTCAGCAAGATCGTGTTCGATGGGAGGATGATAAGCCTAGAATATCATTACCAATGGCTGGTTTTTGTACGATTTGGGCTGAACATTAGGGAGGACTAACACAAAGCTGTAGTGCGTATATATCTATATATACATACAGTCATGAACACAACAATATTACAGTTAGTAGCGATATATAATATACAACTACATGTTTCGACCCTGTATGTAGGCCATCATCAGGTTGTCCAAAGAACTTATTAAGTGACTACATAGTATGTGTGGTATGTTTGGAAGGGGGACGAAATCTCGCCTTACATCGTAAATCGTGGGATTAGTAAGAGTTGCCAACATTTATATTGATGTGTACTTCAGGGCCGAAACATGTAGTTGCATATTATACATAGCTACGAACTGTAATATTGCTGTGTTCATGACTGTATGTATATATAGATATACACACACTACAGCTTTGTGTTACTGACCTAACACAACGGGGATGACGCACTTTAAGATTTGGAAGAACAGTAGGAGGGTTACTTATCGTATCGTGTTTGAGGTAGCAGAAATAACAGCGTCATTTAACATGAACGCTGTAGGGATTTTGTAAGATGATACATGTTCCATGACCGGAAAATTAGTAACCTTTATTTCTTTGTACAAGGTAACATAACAACAGACTCATATAAAATGCACGTAAAACGTCGGCTGCATAAATAAATACACCATTCAAGTTAGGCATGTTGAATTTCGGTACGGCAATAGATCGTAAATACGCCAAAACTTATTTATTTCACGATAAAATTTAGGATTCTGTCTGCTGCGCGAAATATGTACAGACGTCACGCCTCATAACTGATTGGTAATGAGACTCTATATGCTTATTTGATATTCAAAGGACAGTGCATCGTGATATGTTCTTATAATAAAAGCCAACAAAATGCACTGTTTTTCAACTTTATTTTGATAAAGAACTCTACATGTTTCGGACAGACTTACTGTCCATCATCAGGAGTCTCAACACTGTATACACAGCAATAGGTATTTGTGGCATGCTAGTTATGTCGACAGTCTGCTAGCAGACAGTCAACATCACTAGTCTGACAAATAGCAGATGCTGTGAATACAGTATTAAGACTCCTGATGATGGACAGTAAGTCTGTCCGAAACATGTAGAGGTCTTTACCAAAATAAAGTTGAAAAGCGGTGCATCTTGTTGGCTTTTATTGTTAAGAGTATATAAGCTTACTGGTAGAAGTTATTTACATAAATGAATTAATGCCAATGGTATTTCGAAAGTTCTGACGGCGAGCACTTGATAGCTTTGTCGCTACAGTCCATTTCTTGTCGACTGGTAGCGTCTCAGTGTAACTTTGTCACAAGTCCCTCCCAGGGGTGCCTGCTTTTGTCAATAAATAGTTTCAATAATTTATCAGATTACTTGTACACGGACGACTGCAGTGGACAGGTGTACTTCAGTTCGTACTGCGCAGGTTTCGAATGTTTGCTTAGCTCTTTTGCATACTTCACTGGCCTTGATATACATATCAATTATTTCTTCCATAGCAAATCACGCTACATTTTATCATAACGCATTAGTGTTCGTTGTAAAGCGTACACAATAATTGTTTCTGTACATGACACGAAGGCATATACCGGAAAATAAGATACACACACACACACATTCTTAACCGCGGTACTAGACGGAGGTGAGTGCTAATGTTGCGTTGCTGCAGCTTTACCCCACTCAAAGCGTTCATGGTATCCGTTGAAAAGGAGGCTGTGTGGACCCCAGAGCGGTCTGGAAGCTTTGGAAACAAAATCTCTTGCTCCTGCCGGGATTCAATCTCCACTTCGTCCAATCCGTGGTCACTAGACTGGGTACGTTGTGTTTTCATTAAATGCTAAAAGCACAGAAATAAAAAAAATTTGAAATACTTGCAGATTTTAATTGGCTCTCCATGTTTTACGTTCAGTACGGTACATACTGGGGGCCGCGGTAGCACAGCAGTTAAGGTTCTGTGGTACAAATCGGAAGGTCGCTGGTTCGATTCCAGATGGTGTCATTGGAATTTCTCATTGACATAATCCTTCCGATCGCACTATGGCCCTGGGGTCGACTCAGCCTCTAGCAGAAATGAGTATCAGGAGTATTTCCTGGGGGTAAAGGCGGCCGGTGCGTAAAGCTGACACAACCTTACCACCATCCTGGGCCGTTGTCACGTAATGTGGGAACCTTAACTTCCTGGAAACCTCTGGGCACCTCGGGCCTGTAATGGGACTGATTTACCTTTTACGGTACATACTGATCAGTGTGGCAGGCAATATTTTAGAAACGTTTTAGTTGCATGTGGGTCTGATGCAAAACAGCGATTATATTAGGCAAATAAGGAGAAAAATTTAATCTGCGAGATAAATTTCATGTACGTCCCCGAATACTAAATTTAATCAAAGTAAGTTGTAATTTTGAATAGGGAACTGAAACCGTAATGTAGCGCTTCCTAAATACACGACGGTTAGCAAGCCCGAGGCATCGTGAAAACTTAGAGCCTAATTATGTTGCCTGTTCCTTCAGTACACAAAAAAGTATGCTTAATACCATATCTGCACTTAATCAGACATAAAATACTGCAACAAAGTGTAAAAAAAACAGCATTTATGATACTGAAGCTATAAATGCCTTCACTTACCTGTTGAGGGAAGTCTAAAACTTGTGGTGCGAAACAGACTGATACGGTATTTTCCTTAAGTGCATTTATTTAAAACCACGAATACATGGAACCAAATACCGCAGATGGCAAAACTGGACATAAACGGAAAATTGTGGATAAGTGCATTTGAAATCCGTGGATGGCGAGGGACTGTATTAATAATAAAACACGAACCTCGTTATAAGCTCAAGTTGGCAAGAGATAATCGTTCTTTTCCCACTAGAAGTTCGTAACTACACCGTGCGACAGAAATTGGCAATAGCTCACCAGCAGACTGCAGCAGTTGCGTCACTGCGGACTGCCGGCTGTCGCAGGTGATCTCAACCGACAGGCCACCTCCTAGCATTTTTCGGGCCACACAAAATGAATAACTCCATGTGTACGTTTTCAGCACCGCGCATGGTGCATTAGCTTTTCTACCGTTCACACAGACAAACAGACAGACCGACAGACAAATATGCTCTCTGCTACTCAATTACGCTGTATCTCCCGACAGACTGCGCATGGTGCATCAGCTTTTCTACCGTTCACACAGACAAACAGACAAATATGCTCTCTGCTACTCAATTACGCTGTATCTCCCGACAGACTGATGCACTAACTACTTTCGCACCCAGCGGAGATGACATGTCCTTTCTGCATGAACGAAGCGGTACAGTCTGCAAGGTACCTACTGGATAGGCGGCGACGGGGTCCGAATAGCTCAGTCAGTATAGTGACTAGGCTACGAGATGGACAAGCGAGGAATCGTATTTCGATTCCCGAAACGAGAAATAAGTTTTTAGGTGCGTCTGCAAAATAGAGAAAAACGACTATTAGCTTCGTCATGTCTACCTGTCCTTCTGTCCGCATGGAACAACTCGGCTCCCACTGAACGGATTTTCATGAAATATATTTGAGTATTTTTTGAATAGTGTTGAGAAAATCCAAGTTTAGTTAAAATATGGTGAGAATAGCGGCTACTGTACACAGTGACCAATATACATTTATGATTATATCTCGATCAGTTCATTTTAGAATAAGAAATGTTTCAGACAAAAGTTGTAGTATTACGTTCAGTAAATTTTCCCCGAAAATCGTGACGTTTATGACATATGTGGAAAAAAAGGCAGAGGCCACAGACGACAATATGGCGCATGCCCTTTGCATGCCGGATAACTAGGGCTACAGACACACACTCATATTTATTAATTATTGCTTTCCACAGCAACTATGGTTACGCGAATGCACCTCCATGTTACGTTATGCCTACGTCTCCTACCGTGCTTTCTTCTTTAAAGGGTCCAATATGGCTCTGTGGCCTACACAGCTCCCTACCGGGGACTCTTTCCCTGGCGGTAAACCGGCTGGGGCGACATAAGGCCAATAACTCACCTCCACCCAGTGCCAATGCGTGGAGCTATACATTCCCTCCCCATATTCCTTCACGGCAGGGACAATTTCACTTCCTAACTGGACGGATCCAGGGCCTATATTCACTGTTGTGGAGAAGAGAAAAATCTCTGCGGGAGACTTTATATTAGCACAGCGCTGCTGCTGAGGGTTCAGTCCTTCTTGGGACTTACGCTGCAGTGTACGCCCGAAAACACCAGAATGCAGAAAACTCCCTCCTGGGAATCGACCCCCCCCCCCGTCCGAGGCTTGCACCAATAGTTTTACTGTGTTGTTGTTGTTGTTGTTGTTAGTTTGTCGCACATTCGGGTTCCTTTCTCAGTATTCCAGATAGCAACTAGCTGGCTACAGCCTACTCCTGAATCATACGACTAAAGGAACAGTGGTTACCGACAAGGTCTTTCGCGTCACTAATCTTCCCATTTGTACACGCATATCACGAGCATCAAAGAACAGTATACGTAGTAGTGTGAATATGGCTACTAAATCTGGCGGTCAGGGACGATGTTGAGATGACGTCACTAGTCACAGAATGTCGGCAGTACAGTAATTACAAACCGGGCGTCTCTCTCTGCAACTGTTTTACTCGCGTAATAAATAGTCCCTGCCTCTTGCGTCATTCTACGCTGTACAGCGTAGCCAAATACTGACGCACGTGTAGACGTAATGGCGACCGTCGTGCATCGCACTCCTCAGGACAAATCGGGACGTGAGTGGCTCTTGTCTCCTTACTCCTCGCAGCAAAAGAGAGAAATACAGGTAAATGTAAAGGTCAAGTTCACCACGGAACAGGTCACGAAGGTCCAGAGGAGAAACAGAGGTATACCTATGCTCTTTCTTTAACCTCGGCGCTAGATGTGGGTGGGTGTTCAACGCCACGCCCCAGCCGCTTCATCCCTGGGAAAGAGACCCAATACCCATTGTGCAGGAGGCTGGGTGCACACCAGAGCCGCTCTGAACACAGGCGCAAAACCTTGCCCTCACCCGGATTCGATCCCCCGACCGTCCAGCCCGTAGCGAGTCGCTATAACAACTATTCTATCCCGGTCCACAAAATAGGGAAGTGTAAAAGTAAAGATGCAATGTATCAGAAAAATAATCTGACACGGAAACATTTAGTTAGAGCGAAGAGCGGAGAAAGAAGGAAGAAACAGCAAAAGGAAAAGCCATTCACAGTTATGCAGTACCAAAAATAATTCTTACGATTTTGGAACGCTCCATTGCCAAGTTAACCGAGCAGGTTAGCGAAGGGGGAACGCCTCACATTTGACACATGACCAGTCGAATTTCGTCCCGAACAAAGGCTATTCTGACAGAATTTCCTCGCGGTACTTCTAGAACGTCAAGTGACGCAAATGTACCTCGTTCAGGCCACGACCACTTCCATGGTATATACAATTTATGATGCACCAAAAATGCCACAAAAAATCACATTATTCTCAGCGTTCATTTTGACGGAGTTCGATTTGTAAACAACTTCGTACCGCGTGTTTCTCGAATGTTAACTTTCTTATTAGTAAAACAAAAAGAACAAAGTAAATAAATAAAACAAAAATAAACGTTAATCATTCAATTTCTTACAAAGTTTTACTGGTCCATTAATACTTTCAGAGAGACATTAGCTTTTTCTGCTGTCAAAAACTACTGTCAGCAACATTTAACTTACAGAACTGTTTCATTTGAAATAACCAAACTCGTTAATGGTGGCCTAAACAGGCTTCCTATGAAAGCAGCCAAGTAACTTGTTCTCTCTGCGTGTAGAAATTTTTGCAATAAACATACACAATAAATATTTGATTTAATAGACTAGGTTAATCTTTTACACAAGGAGTAGTGAAAGACTCAGCTGCTTCTTTACGTTCCTGTATATCGTAATCTCTAGGACCCTCTTAACTTAATGAATATACAAATTATAATACGAAATAATAAATAATAATAATTAATAATGATAATGGAATAATCCAAGACCTTGTGTTTCTGTTCAAAATTCCCATGGAAAAGAGAAAGAATTTATCATAAAATAATAGACAATCTGGGCACGCGCCCTCAATTCGTGACGATCACTATATATCTTGAACAGGTTCTATAGGGTGCAACTTAGCATAGCTTCTCAGCATATAAATTACGCTCACTGCCGACACTGACTGCTTCAGTGCGCGCAGCTTCTCAACACCTAAACCACGCACACTACGCCACAGTCCATTCGCGTCCGGCGGTTTTACTGCCAATATGTAGCGAAAATTAACTTTCCCTAGCGTGTTTTCCACTCACCCAAAATGAAGTTTTTCTGACAATGTGAAGGAAGAGCAAATTTCCTTTTGTGCTTAACCTTTTGGCGCCGGAATTATTTTTGTAATTTTAGCACACCCTGTATATAAAATGTGAATAATACAGGAACCAAATATGTTAGAATTATGAAACAAACTGCATTTTGAAGAGAAAAGAAACGGAGAGTATATACCATGTTTAAAATATTCAGTACCTATATTTGTTGAATAAATACATAAAATGCAACTTTAGAGGTTAGCGGTAATTAAGCACCACGCCATACAGATACAAGATATTTTCAATCTCGGCAATACACTGAAACGGGTAGCCAACTTGACGAGTCAGCGCATTCACCCCTTACGAAAAACGATCTATGTCCACTGGGTGGTCTGGTGGTCTGCAGGGATGGTCTGGATTTGGTTGCGAAGATAAAATACCCACCTCTGCAAGGGACCGACCTCTGATCGTCCAGCTTGTAGCTTAGTCGTGACTTGGCTTCCCCACTTCAGCATCGCAAGTTAAACCAAAAAAATATGTCAGGGAGTAAAGATTAACATGCCAACATAACATACATTTGTCAGAATGTATGGCCTTATTACATATCTTCTTACTAACACGAATCCGGGGCAAACCTGTACGTAAACAGCACTCAGCGTGCACTAAAATAAGGTAGGGGTCACTTTTTGTGGTATCTAGCGGCAAGCCAATGTACTATATCCGAGTTGTACATCTTACTCCTCTTACAGGCCTACTGTGACTACAACTGAGAAACCAGTTGTCATGTGAGCTGGGGGGGGGGGGCGTTTAAGGGCCTCAAAACCCTTTTGCGGGGGAAACAAAAAAGTCTAGGGGAAGGGAGAAATCAAAAATTTTTGCAAAACAACGGGAATTTTTTAAGGGAAAATTGATAAAAAA
>Ga0136643_10013399_pt1 | contig 12264 bp, 5 predicted proteins | sample TergutLab28metaG_FD_96883 | JGI IMG/M metagenome (GOLD analysis project Ga0136643, IMG submission 96883) | Labiotermes labralis P1 segment gut microbial communities from Petit-Saut dam, French Guiana - Lab288 P1 (version 3) (version 3) | ecosystem: Host-associated > Arthropoda: Insects >...
AAGCCAAGCTGGAGTTTAATTAACAAATGAAAGGTTATAAAAAAAATTGTGTAAAAGACCTGCAGATTTTGCCCCCCCCCCCCCAAAAAAAAACCAATCCTAAATGTAACCTATTAAAATATATAAGGCAAAAGATACTTGGAACATCCGACTACAAATAATTTGCGACTATGATTCGCGTCCGAATTTAACCCACTGAGTGGGTAATGAAGTTTCGGAGGGACGTTCTTGCTGCATCTTTAGGATTAAAGATGCTTCAGACTTTAAGGTGGAATGTACGTTCTTCCGAAGCGCTGACACCCACATTCCTGGCAAAAATACTGTGTCACAACCCAGAAGCCTGCAAAATGAAATTCCACCAGTATGAAGACCTCAAGTTATTGTATAGGCGTATGCTGTTTGTTACAACGTCAGTACTAACAATGATAAAGTTCCATGGTCACAAATACATCATTTCGATAATGTTACTTAGTCCACTAGTTTCATTTCTTCTGGAGATGCTAACAGATTCTTATCTAGTTTAAACGCAGCCGCATTTGATGTGACTCACATGCTCATTACAGTATTTACAACAGCCCACTACAGGCCCATTTTATGAGCCACATTTCCCCAACCAAATTCCTCCTTACATTTCTTTAAGATGAATAATTTAATCTCACATCCATGTTTCAATAATAATGCCCACAGTTCAGATTCTCCATCCAAATAACACATATATTTATATTATCTCCCATATAAGCTACATGCTCAGCCTCATATGTTCTCCTCAGTTTGAACACCTTGACAATATCCGTCTACCGTGTCTCTTAAACAGTAAATTTTGATATCCCTTTTTTGTAGCCACTACAGAGGAATCTAAGCGTTCACCTGCACCCAGGGTCGGAATTTCCCCCAATAATTTACAACGCATAAGAATACGTACATTCTCACTTGTCTCAAATATTATTACTACTATTCGCTGTCTAAAGAGGAGTGGCCTAACGTCTTCAAATCTCTGGGACGCACAGAAAACACTAAAGTTCTCGGGTCACAAGATGTGTCTGGTACACTGACGTGAAACAAAGACTTAAGGCATGTACTGCTAAGTTAAGTGCTTTGGAAACCTCGAAAGTTTATACTAATACCCTTTATAGATAACAACTCTGTAAGAAACAAGATTGCTTTGAACCATGCAAATTCTAGTGGCAATTATAAGTGCCACTTTCTCTCAAATATTATTAATTTTATTAGACACTGTTTATGTACGTACAGCAAACTTTCATGTAAAGTTGTTCCATCCAACACCATGGACATTATTAAATAGTTGTTTGAATTTACAATTCCTCTCATTCTTAACCTCATTTGTAAATGCGAGTTCTCTTTGAATAGGAGGCTAGATTAGACCTATAGCCTTGGTAGAGAAGGTTAAACTTCTTTTGACCTGCAGAGTTTGGAACTCCAAAACCGTCTGCCTGTAAGCTAGGCACTATAAAGACATAATTCTGCCGGCTGCGTGGTTTAACTATAAATTTTGGCGATTCCTTGAAAAGTAGGTCTATTATATATTTATTATTTTCTAATGGAGAAGGATTATCTTTTCAGTGCAGTAGAAAAGACATGTAGATAAATTTGGTGAATATTTATGCATGCTACGTGTCTCATACATCCACGTTTCTTCCTAAGAAGTTATGTATGTTGATGTCAAGAATGAAGAAGCTTGATGTCTATTTCAGAAGGGTTTTACATGATTGTCAAATAGTTGATTAATTATACGTATATAATTTTCGATATTTCCATTTGTCTTAGCAGTATATGGTACAGGCCATACATCCGTCCAGGAATGGAAGGTAGTTGGATTTAATGGAAACGACAGAGTAAGCTTTTATAAAATTGCTCTTAAGTGATATTCGAAGCAAGTCAGTTTCTCAAACGACGTGTATATAACAGAGAATAACTTTGGTAATGAACACTGTCCAGGATTTTGATGTTTTGCTGACCATGCATCTCAATATAATTTTAGTAATTAACCAACTTGATGCACAAAATTTTGTTTTATAATAAGTTTATTATATGTCTCTATATGTTTCGAACACTATCCTCATCATCAGGAGGTCACAATTGTATTATACAGCATCTGGTATCATCACACTGAAACAAGTAAGTGGTTTAAAATTACAAAATACAATTCTATAAATGTGGGCACATAGTAGTAAAATTTATGTGTGAATTTTTCGGGTGTGATTACTGTGTATTAATTTCTATAAACATGTTATGTCATGTAGAGGTTATGTTATCCAGTTGTTAACCTTATTAGAAAAGTACTATGTCTGTTTACATGTTATGAATAGGTAGACTCAGCAAACATAAATGTAAACAGACATAGTACCTTTTTAATAAGTTTAACAACTGGATAAACATAACCTCTACATGACATAACATGTTTATAGTAAGTAATACACAGTAATCACACCCGAAAAATTCACACATAAATTTTACTGCTATGTGCCCATATTTATAGAATTGTATTTTAGTAATTCTAGACCACTCACTTGTTTCAGTGTGATGATACCAGATGCTGTATAGTAAAATTTTGACCTCCTGATGATGAGCACATAGTGCTCGAAACATGTAGAGGCACTTAATAAACTTATTATAAAACAAGAATTTGTGCATCAAGTTGGTTAATTACTAAGACCGTCCAGGATATTTTATCTAAAGCGTCAGGCCTAATGTTGATGCTACTGGAAGAACACAGAAAAGAAGTCTATAAATTTCATTGATTGGTTTAGAATTTAGAAAGGAAAGTGAAATACGTTCCTAGAAAAAGCAAGGGAAGATAATAGGGCCAGAGAGGGTGAGGGAAAGGCAGAAAAGAGACTAGCATTAGGAGAAACACGAGTAAAAGATAAATGTTCCGCTTCAAGGCTGAGGTACGGCTGAACAGTTGGATACCACCAGCATCCATGATACTGCTCTGTGGGATTAATGAATTAGCAATTGGATCACACTGTGGGGACTGTAAGACCGTGACGTAAACCCTCGGATTGAATGAAAGAGATGGATTTGTCTAAAGAATGGTGTTGTGAGATGGAATAAAACAAATTTGCTGAATGGCACCATGTAAAGTTCCAATGGTTCGGTTAAACATTTGTAGTTTGCCTGGTGACATCAAAATGTTGATTGTTCAGTCGTTAAAAAGGTGATTCTTTTTGTCATCTTCTGTAAGTAAAGTATCGGAAATAGCAGATAGCAGTATAAGTATATTCTGCAGAGTACTATATTGTGAAAATGAAATCCTGTAGCGAAAAATTTAAACTTAAAGTTGTTAAATTCTAGAATTTAACAGTGTTTTAAGTGGAAATTCAATCTCTCTGGGATGTTACACGATGTCTTATGTTAAATAGTTACCGAAGATTCGAGGCATTGTGGTGACTTCTTGTCCACTCGGTGAAATGAGAGAATTTATGAACCTGAGAAAAAAAAACTGAGATCTTCAACAGGTCGATAGATATTTAGCAGCCGGCACCACTTAACACCGTTGATGACTTTAATCTCCAAACTAATCCCTTGCTGTATAAAACCGCTGTGGTTGTTATTCGTTAACCCGTTGGAATAGTGTTTATTTAATTCATGGGTGCTGTGAGACCGAGTTCCTTGTTATTGCTGCCGCTAAAGAGGTTATTTTATCAGACACAGACGACGGAGAGGTGAATGGCCCCATAATGACTGACAGGGTAAGACCAAAGCACTCAGCGATAAACCCGTCGCAGTAACATTTATTACACTACACATCCAACACGTGGATCATAGACGGGCATCCGCAGTGAGAATTTTGTGGAATGACATATGGCGCCTACAAACGCTGCGATAACTGTGGATTCTGCCCGTTTTAAAATCAAAAATATGTTGCGTTTTTTTAATGAACTTGTTTCGTATAATTCTCAGAACAGAAAACAATAATTTGTCTACACGTCATCAACAGATTAGACGTTATGAAGGCCACAAATTTTGGGAGCAATTGGTGCACGAAAAGCAGACGTCAGAGCTTCCTTTAAGATCTGTAATGTCTATTAGTGACAGGGCCAAATTCCTGCCGCTCATTAGAACTTCTACATTCCGGTAGAAATGTCGACTCATAATTAAGCACTGGCAACGTGCGCTGCCATTTACTTAGGTTAGAAATAATTTATTTTATTATATACGAATAAACAATAGCCGAAATAATGTAAATGTTTAAGCATCTAAATACTCCTCTTATACTCAATTATTATACCAACCACTGCACATATATAACATTTATAAAATTTTACACATTAAAACACAACGACATGTTTCGGTCCTAGGACCATCATCATTCTGTGCTTCGTTGCGTTGCAACGAAGCACAGAATGCACATCCGTAGCAGGGCACTCTTCGCAACATAACATTACATAACACGGCATGCTGCCACAATACCTAACTGGTAGAGCGAAATTAATGTGACTTTTTAGAGTGTGTCTTTAGCAAGGAAGATATGGCTCCCTGATGATGGTCGTAGGACCGAAATATGTCGGAGCGTTTTAATGTTTTAATGTGTAAAATTTATAAATTTTATATATGTGCAGCGGTTGGTATAATAATTGAGTAACTCGACAACATGCACGGTATAACAGTGAAAATAATCCTCTTGTAGCTAAAATTTAACTCTGTTTTCCATGTCCTAGATAAATTTAATTGCATGATCAAAATTATTATTAAAGTTACAGAAATAATTGGCTTCCTTTAGGCAGGCGCTTTTTATAGCAAATCCCCACGTTCTGGAGCTGAAGTAAAAGCTTACGATTTCTGTGTTCTAATAAGATATACTCGGAGCCAATTATAATTATTTCAGGACACTGTGAAAGCATGGCTTCACGTATGCGTGTATTGGAAAATCATAAATTAGTGGGAGTATTTGACAGATGTCATCTGTATATATTTTGTGATCTTACCTTATCGGCTACAGAATATTCTGAACTTGTTAAAAAATCTTTGATATACGATAATATGAAGTAGATAATGATGTGGTTTAATATATTTTTTAAATTCTTCATGTGTCAATAATAAAATATATAATTACTTAAAAATATCTTTATTGAGGCATCACAATTAATATTTTTGTAATATTAAAGCCATTTGAATGGATGTGCAATCAAGTTAATTGGTTTAAATTAAGCATACTAGAAACCTACCAAAAGAGTAATTTGAAACAAACGTAATTCCCCATATTATGAGACCCGGAACACGATAGAAAAATATATATGCGCTTTTAAACTGTATTAGTTTGAAAGTTTTAAGTGACTATTTTTCATTGAAAATGGAATGAGGGAACATACACTTTATTCAAGATATCAGTACTGCTCCTTATAACAATATATCACAGAAGAGAGCTGAATACTTGGTAAAGGAAGTATGGCGTATTTCAGTAAGGTAACACAAAAAGTAACAATTAAAAACCAGGCTACGATAAATGTTGCAAAATGAGGTACACACCAAATTCTATTAAGTGTAACGAGACATTAATTGTATGTACATGTCGTGAAGTTGAAATTCATGCGTAAAAACACAAGCATACTCCCCTTCTTAGGCAATATTTAAGGGCCGGACGACCGATTGCAAGTCAAATTTTTAGCAAATCTTAATTCGGTATACATATAAGGAAAGCAATGTGTTCGTAGAAGAGAGTCCAGATAAAACCAAAACTCCAAAACACTGGAACAGGATCAACTACAAAATGACCGACACTCCCTCCGCCCTTGCCTGTGTTCTTCCGCATCTTTCTTCTCGCTGTGCTTCCGTTACCGAAATAAAAACTTCAGCGCTCTTAAATAATGTTATAACTTGAATTCTTCCAAAAGACTTTAAAATTTCGTAAGTAGGACACACCCCACACTGGAACAACTACGTATATGTAAAGGCTTGTGTTTCTCTTAACGTATTAAAAACCCCTTTTCCCGAAGAATCTCGATGGTAAACTCAATTGAAATCTGGATTGAAGTGTTTTTTTTTTATTTCACTCTTACAAGCAATCTGAATCATTACTAAACCTTAGTGCATTAATCAAATTAAGGAGGATAGATGGACAGTGCATGCACAAAGGAAAGGAGAGAATGACCAATAGAGTGAAACTACTGTAGAGCGCCACTCACTAATAGCTCCCGTGAAAGTAACATTACTATTACGCAATAAGTAGCTTGATCGCCATAATTGACACACCATCATAAATTGCCGTAATAAAAGAGTGGTGTTGAATTGGAGTTTAACAGTACGTACAAAATATTGCCTCAAACATCAGGTTTTAAGAAACTACCTGCAAGACCTGTATATAGTTAAAAGAATAATACTAAAAAAACCGTAAGCAAAATAGTGTGAGGATTGGGAATGTTTTCATTCGTTCTGGATGGCCAGAAGAAACGAATTTTTATGATATTGTATTTTATATGGAAGCAAAGTTTTGGCCTTTAGGAAAAGGATAAACAATTTTTGACTTAAATCGAGATAAAAGTTTTCATAAGAACAACCAGTTGGACCATTTTTGATCACAAAATAATGAAGAATTTTTTTGAAGATTTGTAAGAATAACCAGCTAACTAGAAACTGAGAAGATGAAAATAAAATTGGCTACGACATGTAACAAGAATGAAAAACAACAGGTTGCCAAAATTAATGTTGAATTATAGACCAAATGGACGAAGACGACTTGGAAGGCCTTTGAACAAACTATTAGACAAGGCCGAAATAGGTCCATCAAGGCCTAACCCGTGAGGGATGCTGATGCTGTTGCTGATAATGATGATTATAATTATTATTATTATTATTATTATTATTATTGTAACGAAATTTCGTTCTACATAAAGGCAGTAAAAGCTACGTAACAAAATATTTATGTTTTTATAAATTTAGTGTTACTGATATAGCTTACAGAACACATAGACCTTACGTCACTATCGTACACAAAGGAGAAGGAAATTCCTGTTACTGAGAATATTCTCTATACAGAGTTCTGCAGTATTGATTTTTACACCCTGCTTGTATGTGAACTTATTCTGCAGTTCAGATGTAATTTGCATACTGTTTAATACAAAGGAATTAGACAGCAAAGGAGAACGTGCACGTATACAATTACGGGTATATGAGTCTATAGCTGCAAGGCTCAGAGTATGTAACGATTCAGAGGTGTGACACGAAATCTGGGGAGTGCGAACGGTAATAACGGTAATAATTGTCTCAGTTAAGACTGATATCTTATGGGATGTGACGCCATTTAGTCTGGTAAAGTGTTAACAAGGGTTTGGAGCATGCACGGTTTATACTTTCCGGACAGAAACAAAGTTTACAGACACTCTATCGAAAACCTCCAACGAACTGCATAGCTTCACATAATTGAAGTCAGAGGTAAAGTTCTCGTCCTATAACTTTACAAAACCCTACCAGACTTCACGGTGACATATCATAGAATATCACATTTCTGATAAGTTATTCACCCAGCTTAAGGAACTAGTGAGATACTTTAAAGAACACGTTATTGAAACTTTAGATTTCTTACATTCTGGACATTTCTGGAGAGGCCGAGGAAATATTAGCCTAAGGGGCCAGATAAGATGCTCTGAAACTTAGGTAAGAAATTGCCAATTCTCCCTACGTAATGATCCAGAAGAGCGCAAGTGTCATCTAATTGAAACTTAATAATTAAGCTTGCACACTTCTGAATTAAAAATTTTATTTTAGATCATAAAGGAACATATTATTATCACCATCGTCATTTAAATAACTCACAATTGGCCACTTGTTGATACACACTCCTAGAAGTTGCTTTAATGGTCTCGCCTGGTTTCTTCTGTCTTTTGGTCTGTAGTTTTTTATTACACCTGTAATCTATGACAAAACTTTCATTTACGAGTCGTGTTTTGGGGACAATTATTCCCGCTTCTTTTTGTGAGACTTTCCTTGAAGGACTTCCCTGAATGGGTTACAAGACCAGAAGAGTGTATGTCCAGTGGTAGCCTTTGGACAGGCATGTTCTGGGATGACATTTTCTCCACTCCTGATGAAACAGTTATTCTACAGCGACTAGGGGTTCATTGCACATGTACACAAGCATCTCTCAAAAAATGGTAGGAAAGTAGAATGTGGGAGTCATAAAGCAATATTTAGTAAAAATAGTTTAGTATTAAAATTTTGTAAATTTACAATTTGTTTCAATTATCAGTAACTATTTTTTTACAAAAGCGCTACAAACGATAATTAAGTAAAAGAAACAATTAGTGGGTTCTGGAAATTACAATAAGATTTAGGAAACAGTTTACACTGGGTGAGTTTAGATACTGCATCAAAATTAGGCAAGCAAATAAACTAATATTTTTTGCATTCCAATTTGTTGTGGAATAAAAAAAAGGATACTTATTATATCAGCTTTGGCATTTAATAATATCACATGCAGGTACATCTTCTTCAGAAGGATTTAGAAGGAGCTTTCAATACTTGCTGTTGTATCCATGACGTACAGATATTTGTAATAAGATTAAACGTTAATAGCTTTCTAAATGAAGACGCTTGAAACACGTTGAAATCACAAATAAGCAGTTGTATTATGACATATATCTCTTATCCAAGTGTTCAAGGATTACGGAATTGGGACACATTTTAAAATTTTATAGTCAATATTAATAATTTTTAATCAATCCCTATTTTCTCCAGGGCTCCATACCATCGAGTTAATTGTAAATTCATTAAGATTTTAAATTTCTGTGTTATTTACTTGCATCATATTCTGTAACAAAAAGGACTTTTAATTTTCTTCTCAAAGTGCATTTACGATTTTTATGTTATTCTCGAAAGAAAAGATTATTCTCTCCGTACAGAACATTAAGAATTTTATTCAGTGTAATAGATAAGCAATGTACGTATTTCCTATAAGTTAGGAACAGAAATTTAAAATGTTTTTTGGGTATAATTCCTACAATTTTAAAATAGTAGTCTAAAGAACAGAGCAGTTAATAAGCAGCTCCCTTCTCAGACTCTTGTTTCCAAGACTCTCAACATTTCTATTTCTGAGGTTGTTAAAACGAGTTGCATTAATATTTCTCTAATTATGTTAGACTTACTACTCATAATTATATCTAACTCCTTGTCTTCAACATTTTTCATTTCCTTAAGTAATTGTACTGAACATGGACGTACGAATTTTTGTCATGTACTATTAAATTTACAATAATGTCCTTTCAAATTCTGTTGCATTCAAGAATAATCTAATATTTGGTGTAAGTCTAAATTAATTGCGCATCCGTTGGTGAAAGTGACATAAAACAGACTCGAAAGAAATAAAGTAAAATTACGTTAATGAAACTTCTTCACTCAGTAGTAATGAAAACGTCGCAGATTCGTGCAAAATGCGCTTACACAAACCTAGTTGCTTATGACATTTTAGCTCAGGTACGAAGTTAAATTTTTAAATCCTTACATTGAAGTAAGAACAAGATGTAAAATCCCATGCAAAAATCACAGTTAAAGAAAATTCGTTTCACTACAGCAACCCCAGACTAATGGAGAAACCTCTGGAAGCTTATAATGGACCAGTAGACAAGAATAATGTAGTCATGCCTGCTGCTCTACTGCCACTATGTAAGGCTTGATTATCTGGAGGAGATAAATCCTCCCAGTAAGATATTCCAGAACAGAAGAGGTTTATATTTTACTGCAATTTACAGTGTAATGTATGCATTAAGAATGATTCCTTTCATTCATTTCTCGTGCTTCATTTCCTAAAATGTTTTACACTGCAGCGGGAGAAGAAAGAAAAAAATACTCTTTTCGGTGCCAAATGCTTCGCGCGTCAAGAATATGTAGAAATTTTAACTTCACATTTTTAATTCGAGTCACTTGATATTACTAAAATGCTTGAACTTCTAGGAATTTGAGTATAGCGTCCTAATTATAAATATAAATGTTTATTAGTACGTATATAATATTTAACAGTTGTTAATTACGGTTTCACAAATTGCAATTGCAAATTTTCAGAGAATTTTAACAGCCAAATTCTTAATATAATGAGAATACTGTATGTTGTGTTTGTTTAATTACGAATGCGCAACTGATACCACAAATTTTCATACCACGAAGAGTTCCATGACCTGTGCTGTGCAAAGAGAAATATTAAATAGGCAAACAGAATTTTATACGGAACTTTTAAAGAAAAGAGTGAGACTTCTTGTCAGCTATAAACACAGATGAGTGCATGGCATTAAACTGGAGCAAATAGAAGTGTAATGAGATTTATGGGTGTAGATTGGCTTCATCTGGCTTGCGATAGTTACTTGTAATGGGCTGTCTGTTGAAGGGGTTATAAATTTTCTGATCTGTAAGTCAAGGTTTTTCCTCAAGGTTTTTCCTCGAAAACTGAACGAATGAGACAATTACGCATACTGCATTTACTGTTTTATACAGATTAAACACTAGGACAAATTACAGGATTACATAAAGCAGTTTGTTGCAAAATATAGACTGAATACCTCGTAATAGATTGCCGAGGATTATACAAATTACAGACCAAAAGGCAGAATAAACCAGAAGAGACAGTCCAAGAGACATCTATATGTGTGAAACAGGAACAGGTCAGCAAGTGTTCCAACTCCATATTAGCTAGACAATGATGATGATGATGATGAATCTTTAGGACTCTGACTCTGACTTCCTTTGCAGACATGACTGTGTAACTGGTTTTTTTGTGCCTTCTGTACGTAAAGGCCTTTCGACTGGCCGATGGCTTGTCCAAGAGTTCCTACCAGGAATGAACGTACAAACGTTGTCTACGGTTATGATTTGACCTGTTCTGCGTCGCTGGTAGAGGAATGAGTTAGTGGAATGTGATTGAAAAGAACAGTCCCATTTGCCTTTGTGTACCGAACGTTGCTTGTTTACTAACTGGATTTAGAACCCAGTGAGAAAGAGGCGAATATCCGTATGCATAATGGTACGGCATGGAACACTGTAACATACTTGACAGCAAGATTCAGAAGGCCAGTAAACGCAGGCTCTGGACCTCATTTGCCATGCAGTGAGATGAGAGATGTGCGTCTGAGCTAAAGTTAACTTCTTGAACACGGCTCAGGACCAACGATTAATAACATTTCCACCAGAAAAATCAATCAATTATTCCTGAAAATAGAACCGGCGCCAATTGTCCATTTAGAAAACTTCAGACTGCTCAGTAATAATAAATGGTCAGAGTCCCTGAACTCGCTTGTAGCCTAAGACAATAATATAGATCATAAATTCATTGTCACACCAATGGGCAGTTTGATATATTTTCACACCTAAATCTATGGCTTGCTTCCGTAAACAAAGCTTCAACAGAGACATTCCCACAAAAGAAAAAAGTTTTCTTCTCGTGGTTGTAATATCCACACTATAATCGAAAGGAGAACTGCATGTTTTTGAGAACTAAGTTCTGGTAATTATACATTCCCATTATAAATTCATTGATTCCGGGAGGTAAGAGTGTTCCAACCACACAATGACGAGACATGTTTCATCAAATAGTTCAAGTCTTTGAAGGCTGTGTTTTGTGCCCTCAGCGGGAACCATAATTAGCTGCAGCCTAGTCCAAGTGTGAGGATTAATAATAGTACCTTCGAGAGGGTGGAAAAGTTTAAATATATGGGAACAAATTTAACACAACAAAATTCAATTCCGGAAGAAATTAAGAGAAGATTGAGGTTAGGAAATGCGTGCTATCATTCGGCGCGGAATCTTTTGTCTTCAAGGTTGTTATCCAAAAATTTGAAGATCAAGATATATAGAACTATAATTTTGCCTGTTGTTTTGTATGGGTGTGAAACTTGGTCGTTGACATTGAGGAAGGAAAGGAAGCTGAGGGTTTTTGAGAACATGGTGTTGAGGAAAATATTTGGACCTAGGCGGGACGAGGTAACGGGGGAATGGAGGAAATTGCATAACGAGGAGTTAAATGATCTGTACTCCTCAACCAATATTGTGCGGGTGATAAAATCGAGAAGAATGAGATGGGCTGGGCATGCGGCGCATATGGGTGAGGAGAGGGGGCGTATAGGGTCTTGCTGGGGAAACCGGAGGGAAATAGACCACTGGGCAGACCTAGACGTAGATGGGTGGATAATATTAGGATGAATCTCCAGGAGGTGGGATGTGGGTATATGGACTGGATTGGGCTGGCCCAGGATAGGGACGGGTGGCGGACGCTTGTGAGTGCGGTAATGAACCTTCGGGTTCCGTGAAATGCGGGGAATTTCT
>Ga0136643_10013401_pt1 | contig 12262 bp, 10 predicted proteins | sample TergutLab28metaG_FD_96883 | JGI IMG/M metagenome (GOLD analysis project Ga0136643, IMG submission 96883) | Labiotermes labralis P1 segment gut microbial communities from Petit-Saut dam, French Guiana - Lab288 P1 (version 3) (version 3) | ecosystem: Host-associated > Arthropoda: Insects >...
CGCCCTCACCGGCCGCGAACCGTCCTGACCCGCCCCCGACCGGTTGCGCCCACGCCGGCCGCCCTCACCGGCCGCGAGCCGTCCTGATCCGTCCCCCGGCCGGTTGCCGGGCGGGCGCCGCGGTCAGGCGGAAGCGGGCAGCGGGATCATCGCCGAGACCCGGAAGCCGCCCTCGGGGGTGGGTCCCGCGGCGAAGCCGCCGCCGTGCGCCGTGACGCGTTCGCGCATGCCGACCAGGCCGTGGCCGCCGCTGGGCAGCCGGGTGGCCGCGGAACCGTCCGAGGGGCCGTTGGTGATCAGCACCGCGACCTCGGCCTCGCGGTAGGCGAGCAGCACCCGCGCCTTCGCCCCGGCCGCGTGCTTGTGCACGTTGGTCAGCGCCTCCTGCACCACGCGGTACACCGTCGCCTCGATCCGGGCGCCGCACGGCCGCGACTCGCCCTCGACGGCCAGCTCGACGCCCATCCCGGCCGCCGCGGACTCCTCCACCAGCTCGGCCAGCCGCTCCAGGCTCGGGCCCTCGTCCTCCTCGTCGGGCACGGCCGGGGCGACCCTCGTTCCGGGAGCCGCCGTGACGGGTGCGGCCGGTGCCACGGGCTCCGACGCGGTGCGCAGCACCCCGAGCATCTGCCGCAGCTCGGTCAGCGCCTGGCGTCCCATGTCACCGAGCAGCTCGGCGCTCGCGGACGCCTTCTGCGGGTCCTTCAGCGCGACCGCCTTGAGCGCGGCCGCGTGCACCACCATCAGGCTGACCCGGTGGGCGACCACGTCGTGCATCTCGCGCGCGATCCGGGTGCGCTCGTCCGCACGGGCCCGCTCGGCCCGCTCCAGCGCCTTCTCCGCGAGCAGTTCCAGTTCCCGCTCCAGGCCGTCGGCGCGCTCCCGCAGGCTCTCCACCAGCCGCCGCCTGGCCCTGGCGTACAGGCCCAGCAGCACCGGCGGGGCGGTCAGGCCCAGCGCCACCAGGGCGGACACGATCAGCGTCACGAGCAGCGACATCGACTCGGTGCCGGAGTCGTGCATGCTGTCCTGGAAATTGAGGAAGGCGACCAGCAGGGTGCCGAAGCCGTTCATCGAGGCGAGCGCGACGGTGATCCGCCGCGGCACCTCGGAGGCGGCCAGCGTGTACAGGCCGACCAGGGACAGCAGGAAGCCCATCTGCGCCGGGCTGACCGCGATGCCGACCAGCACCACCGCCACCGGCCAGCGCCGGCGCAGCAGCAGCACCGCGCCGACGAGCATGCCGAAGAGCGCGCCGAGCGTGGTCGCGATGCCGGTCTTCTGGGCGAAGGTGGCGCCCTCGAAGGCGCACTCCAGTGCGGAGACCGCCGCGAGTGCCGCGTCGAGGGCGAAGCTGCGCCGCCTCGCCCACCACCACCAGCCGGACCCGGGCCGTCCTCCTGCCCCGTCGTCCGGTACGTGCGCCCCCGTCGTACTCATGACGTCCAGCCTAAGGGTGCGCCGCCCGGGCGGACCGGCCCTGTCCCGGTGTCCGGAAGGTGGGCGGCCCGTCTCGGCCTGAGGACCGCCACCTATCCTGGTGGAGTCGGACAGCGCGGTCCGTGAGCACTCCGGTGCTCCGAAACATCCCGTCCACCACCTGCACAAGGAGCCGCACCTGTGAGCAGTGCCGACACGCCCCCGGACAGCAGCACCGCCCTACGGGCCGACATCCGACGCCTGGGTGACCTGCTGGGCGGCACCCTGGTCCGGCAGGAGGGCCAGGACCTCCTCGACCTCGTGGAGAAGGTGCGGGCGCTGACCCGCAGCGACGGCGAGGCCGCCGCGACCCTGCTCGGCGACACGGACCTGGAGACCGCCGCCAAGCTGGTGCGCGCCTTCTCGACCTACTTCCACCTGGCGAACGTCACCGAGCAGGTCCACCGCGGCCGCGACCTGCGGGTCCGGCGCGCCGAGGAGGGCGGCCTGCTCGCCCAGACCGCCGACCTGCTCAAGGACGGCGACCCCGCGCACGTGCGCGACAGCGTCAAGAACCTCAACGTCCGCCCCGTCTTCACCGCCCACCCGACCGAGGCGGCCCGCCGCTCGGTGCTGAACAAGCTGCGCCGCATCGCCGAGCTGCTGGAGGAGAGCGAGGGCGCATCCGCGCCGGGCACCGCCGACCGGCGCCGGGCGGACCTGCGGCTGGCCGAGAACATCGACCTGCTGTGGCAGACCGACGAGCTGCGGGTGGTGCGGCCCGAGCCCGCCGACGAGGCGCGCAACGCCATCTACTACCTGGACGAGCTGCACGCCGGGGCGGTCGGCGACGTGCTGGAGGACCTGGCCGCCGAGCTGGAGCGGGTCGGCTTCCCGCTGCCGGCGCAGACCCGCCCGCTGACCTTCGGCACCTGGATCGGCGGCGACCGCGACGGCAACCCGAACGTCACCCCGCAGGTCACCTGGGACGTGCTGATCCTCCAGCACGAGCACGGGATCACCGACGCCCTGGACCTCGTCGACTTCCTGCGCGGCGCGCTGTCGAACTCCATCCGCAACTCCGGCGCCAGCCAGGAGCTGCTGGACTCGCTCTCCGACGACCTGGTCGCGCTGCCCGAGATCAGCCCGCGCTACAAGCGGCTGAACGCCGAGGAGCCCTACCGGCTCAAGGCGACCTGCATCCGGCAGAAGCTCGTCAACACCCGGGAGCGGCTCGCCGGGGGCACTCCGCACGTCCCCGGCCGCGACTACCTGGGCACCGCCGGGCTGCTGAAGGACCTCCAGCTCATCCAGGACTCGCTGCGGGCGCACCGCGGCGGCCTGATCGCCGAGGGCCGCCTGGACCGGGCGATCCGCACCCTGTCGGCGTTCGGCCTGCAGCTGGCCACGATGGACGTGCGCGAGCACGCCGAGGCGCACCACCACGCGCTCGGCCAGCTCTTCGACCGGCTCGGCGAGGAGTCCTGGCGGTACGCCGACATGCCGCGCGACTACCGCAGGAAGCTGCTGGCCAAGGAGCTGCGGTCGCGCCGGCCGCTGGCGCCGACGCCGGCCCCGCTGGACGCGGCCGGCGCGAAGACGCTGGGGGTGTTCCACACCGTCAGCGAGGCGTTCGAGCGCTTCGGGCCCGAGGTGATGGAGTCCTACATCATCTCGATGTGCCTGGGCTCCGACGACGTGTTCGCGGCCGCGGTGCTGGCCCGCGAGGCGGGGCTGATCGACCTGCACGCGGGTGTCGCCAAGATCGGCATCGTGCCGCTGCTGGAGACCACCGACGAGCTGCGGATCGCGGACAAGCTGCTGGACGAGATGCTCTCCGACCCCTCCTACCGGCGGCTGGTGTCGCTGCGCGGGGACGTGCAGGAGGTCATGCTCGGCTACTCCGACTCCTCGAAGTTCGGCGGCATCACCACCTCGCAGTGGGAGATCCACCGGGCGCAGCGCCGGCTGCGCGACGTGGCGCACCGGCACGGGGTGCGGCTGCGGTTGTTCCACGGCCGCGGCGGCACCGTGGGCCGCGGCGGCGGCCCCTCGCACACCGCGATCCTCGCCCAGCCGTGGGGCACGCTGGAGGGCGAGATCAAGGTGACCGAGCAGGGCGAGGTCATCTCGGACAAGTACCTGATCCCGTCGCTGGCCCGGGAGAACCTGGAGCTGACGGTCGCGGCGACGCTCCAGGCGTCGGCGCTGCACACCTCGCCGCGGCAGTCCGACGAGGCGCTGGCCCGCTGGGACGCGGCGATGGACATCGTCTCCGAGGCGGCCCACTCGGCATACCGGGAACTGGTGGAGGACCCGGACCTGCCGCCGTACTTCTTCGCCTCCACGCCGGTCGACCAGCTCGGCGAGCTGCACCTGGGCTCGCGCCCCTCGCGCCGCCCGGACTCCGGTGCCGGCCTGGACGGGCTGCGTGCCATCCCGTGGGTGTTCGGCTGGACGCAGTCGCGGCAGATCGTGCCCGGCTGGTACGGCGTCGGGTCGGGTCTGAAGGCGGCCCGCGAGGCCGGCCTGGACGCGGTGATCGACGAGGCGTTCGGGCAGTGGCACTTCTTCCGCAACTTCCTGTCCAACGTCGAGATGACACTGGCCAAGACGGACCTGCGGATCGCCCGGCACTACGTGGACACCCTGGTGCCGGACGAGCTGAAGCACGTGTTCGCCGCGATCGAGGCCGAGCACGACCTGACCGTGCAGGAGGTGCTGCGGATCACCGGGGAGAGCGAACTGCTCGCCGGCAGCCCGGTGCTGGCGCAGACGTTCCGGATCCGCGACCAGTACCTGGACCCGATCTCCTACCTCCAGGTGACGCTGCTGGCCCGGCAGCGGGCGGCCGCGGCCGCGGGCGAGACGCCCGATCCGCTGCTGTCGCGGGCGCTGCTGCTGACCGTCAACGGCGTGGCCGCGGGTCTGCGCAACACCGGCTGACCGCAGCCCGGCGCCCGGTCCCCGGGTGCCACCGCAAGAGCTGACGCCCGGCAGGCGATGCGCCTGCCGGGCGTCAGCTCTTGCGGTGGCCGATCAGCCGCGGGTGCGGTTCCAGCCCCGACAGGCCGTTCCAGGAGAGGTTGACCAGGTGGGCGACGACCTCGGCCTTGCCGGGGCGCTGCGCGTCGAGCCACCACTGGCCGGTGAGCGCCACCATGCCGACCAGCGCCTGGGCGTAGAGCGACGCGAGCTTGGCGTCGAAGCCGCGCTGGGTGAACTCGTGGCCGAGGATGTCCTCGACCTGGGTGGCGATGTCGCTGATCAGCGAGGCGAAGGTGCCGGTCGACTGGGCGACCGGCGAGTCCCGGACCAGGATCCGGAAGCCGTCGGTGTACTGCTCGATGTAGTCGAGGAGGGCGAACGCGGCCTGTTCGAGGAGTTCCCTGGGGTGGCCGCCGGTCAGCGCGCCGGTGACCATGTCCAGCAGGCGGCGCATCTCCCGGTCCACGACGACGGCGTACAGCCCTTCCTTGCCGCCGAAGTGCTCGTAGACCACCGGCTTGGACACGCCGGCGGTGTGGGCGATCTCCTCGACCGAGGTGCCCTCGTACCCGCGTTCCGCGAAGAGCACCCGGCCCACGTCGAGCAGTTGCTCGCGCCGCTCCTTGCCGGTCATGCGGACCCGTCGCGCGCGTCGCGCCGACGGGCCCGCGGTGCTTCTGGCCGTCCCCCGTGCGTTGCTGCCGTCGCTCACCGGTCCATCATGCCGCCTGGCGCACGCTGTCCTTGCGACGGGACTCGATCCGTTCGGCACTCGGCCAGCGCACGTCGGTGGCCCAGCCGGCCATCTCCATCCAGCGGATGATGCGGGCGCTGGAGTCGATCTGCCCGCGCAGCACGCCGTGCCGGGCGCAGGTGGGGTCGGCGTGGTGCAGGTTGTGCCACGACTCGCCGCAGGACAGCACCGCCAGCCACCACACGTTGCCGGACCGGTCGCGGGACTTGAACGGCCGCTTGCCGACCGCGTGGCAGATGGAGTTGATGGACCAGGTGACGTGGTGCAGCAGCGCCACCCGCACCAGCGATCCCCAGAAGAACGCGGTGAACGCGCCGTACCAGGACATGGTGGCCAGGCCGCCGATCAGCGGCGGGAGCAGCAGCGAGATCGCGGTCCACAGCCAGAAGTCGCGGGAGATGCGGCGGATCGCCGGGTCCTTGATCAGGTCGGGCGCGTACTTCTGCTGCGGGGTCTGCTCCTCGTCGAAGAGCCAGCCCATGTGCGCCCACCACAGGCCCTTCATCAGGGCGGGCAGCGTCTCGCCGTAGCGCCACGGGCTGTGCGGGTCGCCCTCGGCGTCGCTGAACCTGTGGTGCCTGCGGTGGTCGGCGACCCAGCGCACGATCGGCCCCTCGACGGCCATCGAGCCGGCGATGGCGAGCGCGATCTTCAGCGGCCGGTTGGCCTTGAACGAGCTGTGCGTGAAGTGCCGGTGGAAGCCGACGGTGATGCCGTGGCAGCCGAGGAAGTACATGCCGATCATCAGGCCCAGGTCGAGCCAGCTCATCCCCCGGCCCCAGGCCAGCGGGATGGCCGCGACCAGGGCGACGAACGGGATGCAGATGAAGAGGAGCAGGGCGATCTGCTCGATCGACCGCTTGTTCTCGCCGCCGCGGGTGGCACTCGGCTGCGGCTCCTGTCCTGAGGGCCCGGGATCCCGGGACTCGGTGATCACGTCCGTCTGTGTGGTCATGTCTGTCCCTTTGTCGGCTGAGGTGAGAGCTGCTGATGGCGTAAGCGCACGGAACCTACGGCTCCGTAAGTATTGCAGCGGCGCGCGTCAGGGCAACAGGACCACACGAGTAAGGCTCGCCTTCGCTGCGTCCTCCGCCCCTGCCCGCCGCATGTCTACCCCGGATCGGCGTCGCGTCCACCCCCGCCGGTACGGCATGATGGGGACGGCCTGCTCGACGGGGTCCGACAGCGGTCCCGGGATGTCGAGTTGATCCGCCGTGGTGTAATTGGCAGCACTGGGGCTTTTGGTGCCTTAAGTCCGGGTTCGAGTCCTGGCGGCGGAGCAGTCGAGGTGGCCTGCGAGGCCACCGGGAACGCCGGGGGCGGCCCGTCGGTATCCTGCGGGTGTCCAGCACCCGAAGCCGAGGAGTCTCCCCCGTGAGCCCGAATCGTCCGGCTGCCGTCGTCATCCTCGCCGCGGGTGAGGGCACCCGCATGAAGTCGGCCACCCCCAAAGTCCTGCACACGATCAGCGGCCGCTCCCTGGTCGGCCATGTCGTGGCGGCCTCCCGCGCCCTGGAGCCGGAGCATCTGGTGGTGGTCGTCGGCCATGCCCGCGAGCAGGTGGGCGAGCACCTCGCCGCGCTCGACCCGCAGACGCTGACCGCGGTGCAGCACGAGCAGAACGGCACCGGGCACGCCATGCGGATGGCGCTGGACGAGCTGACCCGGCAGGGCATCGTGCTGGACGGCACGCTGGTCGTCACCTACGGCGACACCCCGCTGCTGACCGCCGAGACCCTCTCCACCCTGGTGCGGCTGCACGAGGACGACGGCAACGCGGTGACCGTGCTGACCGCGCAGGTGCCCGACCCGACCGGCTACGGGCGGATCGTGCGGGCGGCCGACGGCCAGGTCACCGAGATCGTCGAGCAGAAGGACGCCAGCGTCGCGCAGCAGGCCATCACGGAGATCAACTCCGGCGTGTACGCGTACGACGCGGCGCTGCTGGCCGAGGCGCTCGGCAAGGTGACCACCGACAACTCGCAGGGCGAGGAGTACCTCACCGACACCCTGGCGATCCTGCGCGAGGCCGGCCACCGGGTGGGCGCGTTCACCGCGGGCGACCACCGCGAGATCGCCGGCGTGAACAACCGGGTGCAGCTCGCCGAGGCCCGCCGGGTGCTCAACGACCGGCTGCTGACCCGGGCCATGATGGACGGCGCCACCATCGTCGACCCGGCCACCACCTGGGTGGACGTGGACGCCACCTTCGCCCCGGACTGCGTGGTGCACCCCAACACCCAGCTGCTGGGCGCCACCTCCGTCGCCTCCGGCGCCGAGGTCGGCCCGAACTGCACGCTCACCGACACCTCGGTGGGCGAGGGCGCGCGGGTCTCCAACACCGTGGCGGACCAGGCGGAGATCGGCCCGCAGGCGAGCGTCGGCCCGTACGCGTACCTGCGCCCCGGCACCCGGTTGGGCCTGAAGGCCAAGGCCGGTACGTACGTCGAGATGAAGAACGCCACCATCGGCGAGGGCACCAAGGTGCCGCACCTGAGCTACGTGGGCGACGCGACCATCGGCGAGTACACCAACATCGGCGCGGCCAGCGTCTTCGTGAACTACGACGGCGAGTCCAAGCACCACACCACGATCGGCAGTTACTGCAAGACCGGGTCGGACAACATGTTCGTCGCCCCGGTGGTGGTCGGCGACGGCGCGTACACCGCGGCCGGCTCGGTGATCACCAAGGACGTGCCGGCCGGATCGCTGGCCGTCGCCCGGGGACAGCAGCGCAACATCGAGGGCTGGGTGGCCCGCAAGCGCCCGGGCAGTGCCGCAGCGCAGGCGGCCGAACGCGCAGGGCAGACAGAGGACTGACGCACGAGCTCCCGGAGTGGCCGGCCGAGGAACGAGGCCGTCCGCGAAGGGAGCGAGCAGGAAGACCGACCGGGAACCAGAGGACTGACGCACGAGCTCCCGGAGTGGCCGGCCGAGGAACGAGGCCGTCCGCGAAGGGAGCGAGCAGGAAGACCGACCGGGAGACCGGCCGGGAAAGGCCGGGAAAGGGTGGGGACCGGCGGCGTGAGCGTCGTCTCACTCGGCGGTTGGCACCGCCTTTGAGGTGCACAGGTGCAGCGGATGGGGCGTACCGTGTGGGGTGCACACAATTCCGCCAGCACGCCCAACTCCGGGCGTCGCTGTGTCGAACACCAGTCGAACACCAAGGAGACGGTGCAGTGACCGGGATCAAGACGACCGGTGAGAAGAAGCTGATGCTCTTCTCCGGCCGCGCCCACCCCGATCTGGCGGAGGCGGTGGCACACCAACTCGGTGTGGACCTCGTTCCGACCCGCGCTTTCGACTTCGCCAACGGCGAGATCTACGTGCGGTTCGAGGAGTCGGCCCGCGGCGCCGACTGCTTCCTCATCCAGAGCCACACCAGCCCGATCAACCAGTGGATCATGGAGCAGCTGATCATGCTCGATGCTCTGAAGCGGGCTTCCGCGCGGAGCATCACGGTGATCGTGCCGTTCTACGGCTACGCACGGCAGGACAAGAAGCACCGCGGCCGCGAGCCGATCTCGGCCCGCCTGGTGGCCGACCTGTTCAAGACCGCGGGCGCCGACCGGATCCTCACCGTCGACCTGCACACCGACCAGATCCAGGGCTTCTTCGACGGCCCGGTGGACCACCTGTTCGCGCTGCCGGTGCTGGCCGACTACGTGGGCTCCAAGGTCGACCGCTCCAAGCTGACGATCGTCTCGCCGGACGCGGGCCGGGTGCGGGTCGCCGACCGCTGGTGCGACCGGCTCGGCGCGCCGCTGGCCATCGTGCACAAGCGCCGCGACCCGAACATCGCCAACGAGGTGAAGGTCCACGAGGTCGTCGGCGACGTCAAGGGCCGGGTCTGCGTGCTGGTCGACGACATGATCGACACCGGTGGCACGATCTGCGCCGCCGCCGACGCGCTGTTCGCCAACGGCGCCGAGGACGTCATCGTGACCGCCACCCACGGCGTGCTCTCCGGCCCGGCCGCGGACCGGCTGAAGAACTCGCGGGTCAGCGAGTTCGTGCTCACCGACACGCTGCCGACGCCCAACCAGCTCAACCTCGACAAGATCAAGGTGCTGTCGATGGCGCCGACGATCGCCAACGCGGTCCGCGAGGTGTTCGAGGACGGCTCGGTGACCAGCCTGTTCGAGGACGGTCACTGATCCGCACGGCCCCTGAGGGCTGATCGATTTCGTCCGGGGCCTCCCTGCCGGTTACGCTGTCCGCGTTGCTCGGCGAGGGAGGCCCCGGACGCATGTCCGGACCCCGGTCCTCCGTTATCGACGCGCTCCTCGCAGGAGAACGGCCTGTCGTGGGTCGGGCGACCGAATGTTTCCCGCACCGTTCCCCCGCTACGAGGAGTTGAGCATCATGGCCGAGGTCAAGATCATCGCCCAGGCGCGTACCGAGTTCGGCAAGGGCGCCGCCCGCCGCGTGCGCCGCGCCAACCAGGTCCCCGCCGTCATCTACGGTCACGGCGCCGACCCGAAGCACGTCTCCGTCCCCGGCCACGAGTTCCTGCTCGCGCTGCGCACCCCGAACGTGCTGATCTCCCTGGAGATCGACGGCAAGTCCGAGCTGGTCATCCCCAAGGCCGTGCAGCGCGACCCGCTGAAGGGCTTCCTGGAGCACGTCGACCTGCTCGCGGTCAAGCGCGGCGAGAAGGTCACCGTCGAGATCCCGGTCTCCGCCGAGGGCGAGCTGGCCCCGGGCGGCAACCTGCTCGAGCACGTGCTCAACACGCTGTCGGTCGAGGCCGAGGCGACCCACATCCCCGAGGGCTTCACCGTCTCCGTCGAGGGCCTGGAGGCCGGCGCCTCCATCCTCGCGAAGGACGTCGTGCTGCCCAAGGGCGTCACCCTCGCGATCGACGAGGACGCCGTCGTCATCCAGGTCGTGACCGCGCAGGTCGAGGCCGAGGAGACCGAGGAGGAGGGCGCCGAGGGCGAGGAGGCCCCCGCCGTCGCCGCCGAGGCCGGCGAAGCCGCCGAGGCCTGATCCTCCCGGTCCCGCCTGTTCCACCGCTGCGACGCAGCCGCCGTCCGCCGTCGTACCCTCCTGGGGTGCGGCGGCGGCCGCATGTCCGAGACGGAGAGACGGATGAGCACCCCCAGCAGCATGGCAGGGCCCTGGTTGGTCGTGGGCCTGGGCAACCCCGGGCCCGAGTACGCGGGCAACCGGCACAACATCGGCTTCATGGTCGCCGACCTGCTCGCCGAGCGGATCGGCGGCGCGTTCAAGCGCTCGGGCAGGGCGCAGGCGCAGGTGCTGGAGGGCCGGATCGGCCCGCCCGGGCCGGCGAGCCGGCGCGTGGTGCTGGCCAAGCCGATGTCGTACATGAACCTGTCGGGCGGCCCGGTCACCGCCCTCAAGGACTTCTACAAGGTGCCGACCGAGCAGATCATCGCCGTCCACGACGAGCTGGACATCGACTACGGCACGCTGCGGCTCAAGCTCGGCGGCGGGGACAACGGCCACAACGGGCTGAAGTCGATCACCAAGTCGCTGGGCGCGAACTACCTGCGGGTGCGGGCCGGCATCGGCCGCCCGCCGGGCCGGATGGACGTGGCCGCGTTCGTGCTCAAGGACTTCTCCTCGGCCGAGCGCAAGGAACTGGACTGGTTCGTGGACCGGGCGGCCGATGCGGTCGAGGCGCTCGTCTCCGAGGGCCTGGAGCGGGCGCAGAGCACGTACAACAGCTGAACCGGTCATGACCCGCCGCGGGTTGACCGAACGGCAGGCCATGGCCAAAGATCGCCCGCATGGTCAAAAGGAGCCGTTCACGCCGGGCCGCAGAAGGAGCCTGGGGACTGGTACTGCTGGCCCGGGTGCTGGGGCTCGGCGTGCTCGCCGCGCTGATCCTCGCCTCGGGCGCGTGGGCCTCGTGGCGGACGGCGCAGCACGTGATGCTCACCAAGGGCCGCGAGCACGGCACCGTGACGCTGGCCGCCTGCGGCGATTCCACCTGCACCGGCCCGTTCGCCCCCTCCGGGAGCGCGACGGCCCGCTCCAAGGTGACGATCAGCCTGCCGATCCGCCACCAGGTCGGCGACAAGGTGCCGGCGGTGATCAAGCCGGGCACCGACACCGCGGTGCGGGCCGGGTTCGGCGGGCTGCTGTTCGCCTGGGTGCCGCTGGGCGGGTCGCTGCTGCTGGCCGCGGTCGTGGTCGGCGGCGGGCTGCGGATGCCGCGCAGCGCGTGGACGCTGGCCGCCGCCGGGGCCGCGCTGCTGGGCGGCGCGTTCCTGACCCTGTAGCGGCGGCCGGAGGTCAGGGCGGCGCGGTCGGCGGTCAGGGCAGTGGCGACAGCGGCAGCGGCGGCAGCAGCAGTGGCAGCGGTGGGGCCCGGCGGCCCGGGCCCCACCGGCCGTCAGGACTCCGGCGGCGCCATGGCGATCGGCTCCAGGAACTCCAGCCGGTTGCCGACCGGGTCCTGGGAGTAGAAGCGCAGGTGCCCCGGCAGGTCGTAGTCCCAGACCACCGACGCGCCCCGGCCCTGGAGTTGCTTGGCGAAGCCGTGGATGTCGCTGACCCGCAGGCCCGGGTGGGCCTTGCGGGCCGGCCGGAAGTCCTCCTCGATGCCCAGGTGCAGCACCGCCGAGCCGGCGCCGAACCAGCAGCCGCCGCGGCCGGCGAGCACCGGCGGCTTGGTCAGCTCCGCCATCCCCAGCACCCCGGTGTAGAAGGCGCGCAGCTCCGGTTCGCTGCCGGGCGGCGCCGCGAGCTGGACGTGGTCGACGGCGCCGATCATGCGCGGGCCCCCTCGGCGGTGCGGGCGACGGCGAAGATCCGGCGGAAGGGGAAGACGGTGCCGTGCGGGCCCGCCGGATACTCCTTGCGCAGCAGGTCGCGGTACTGGCCGACGAACTCCTCCTGCGCGGCCGGGTCCCCCTCCAGGGCCGTCAGCACCGGCCGCAGCGCGGTGCCCTTGGTCCAGTCGAGCACCGGGTCCTCGCCCTGCAGCAGCTGCACGTACGTGGTCTCCCAGACGTCGACGACCTCGCAGCCCAGCTCGGTGAGGCGCTCCAGGTAGTCGGCGGGGCCGAGGATGTGCACGTAGCGGCGGCCGTGCCCGTCCAGCCGGGCCCGCCAGCGGGGGCTGTCGCA
>Ga0136643_10013402_pt1 | contig 12262 bp, 10 predicted proteins | sample TergutLab28metaG_FD_96883 | JGI IMG/M metagenome (GOLD analysis project Ga0136643, IMG submission 96883) | Labiotermes labralis P1 segment gut microbial communities from Petit-Saut dam, French Guiana - Lab288 P1 (version 3) (version 3) | ecosystem: Host-associated > Arthropoda: Insects >...
GATAGACACTGATCACCATACACTTCTGTCAACAAATTGTAAGTTTCTGTGGCAGATTTTCCAAGTTTTGTGAGGAATTTGATGTTAACACGTTGTTCTACATTAGCTCTCAGCATTACTCCGACGGAGCTCAGACACACGATCCGCTTCTAACAATGGTCACGGCCAGACTAACCGATGCGCGTGAATGAACCTTTGTGTGACGGTAGAGGGAAGTCCACGTGTCAATGCCCTACCCTCCTCTTCGTCATCGACGTGGCCGGAAAAGAGTAATAAAAGCAATCCGGTTTCTTTATTGTCACATCTCGTATTGATACCAACTTCATAATAAAAAGTGAAATTTTAGACAATATATATTTCCTGAAATATCTTTAAATTGTCACAACATAATTTCTACCTTCAGTTCAATACAGTTCACAGCGTGAAAACACATTACAATTTATCGTCTGAATACTAACTATGGAGCGGACGACTTCGTTGCCACCGATGTTTCCGCCTGCTCTGAGGAGCTTAATACGGTAATACAAAACACTTTCTGTGCAGCTTGGATGACATGCAGAAAAACTGTTGGCCCAGTGTTTCCGTCTTATGTGCAGAAGACCGAGTCAGGAGGTTATGAAGTTGGTATTAGCAAGCAATAGCAATGTGCTGTTTGCTCTGGTTTTCTTTTTAATGTAATTTGTGTTTTTGTGTAGTGGTGAAGGAATAAATTGTAATATGGGAAGTTGTGAGCTGGGATATTGCATAACTTTGACTGTCTTGGATGCAAGGAGCAATGGTGGAATGATGTGTGACAAGCCAAAACTGAAGGAACTAACACAGACCTCCAATTCAGCGCCCCTTATACAACCAAGACCCTCCCTTAAAGTCATGTGGTATGTATGAACTGAACACAACAACACTAAACCTACACACCAGATATATAATGATAAAATATGTACTTACAAGACTGAGAATCCTGTAAGGAGAATCCTGTTGCTGCCACAAGGGCGAGAGACAAAATCAGTTGCGGTGTGTAGTTCATGTTTGGTGTTCTGAGTGTCTGTGCCACAGCGAACAGACTGCAGGTATTTGTATGTTACAGGTGGGGTCACGTGTTCACCTGTGACGTAATGTGCGTACTGCGTAACTTCTAAACAGTTCACATCCTCTGCGTCATCACACTTTTATTGTGGACTGTTAATGACATCAAATAAAGAAATTTTTGCTATTGTGAAAAATACTGAAATACGATTTAGGAAAAACTTATAAATATAAATAACAGCGGATATGTTGAGAGAAATCAAAATTCACTTATGTCTAGATTGTGTAGGTTTAACATTGGAATCAAGATAGAACCATAATGATTTCTATTGAAAATAATATTGGTATAATGTTTAATATTAGGCATAGTTGACAAGAAGTGTTGTTTATCGGATAATTCCAAATTATATTAATGTTAACGTATAATGAACCTTCCTGCATCTTCTATTTAATTGCTTTTCAGAAGTCCATTTCTTTCGTTCCTTATTATTTAGCATTTCCCCATGGTTCTCTACGTTCCTTACTTTAGCAACAGAATATTATAACGCCTGTATTTTGAAATGTAAATTTTGCATTCAGGTACCATCAAAAAAAGTAGAGCCTTAATGTGCCAATGTGTCATTACACAGAGGTCATAACGTTTCTTTCTCACTTTTAAAAGAAGGTTTGATGTTTTCCGTACTCAAACACAAAAAAGGCGAATTTAGATTACATAAATGCCAAAAGGCTTACTGTAACGCGGTGTGCCTTAATGGCCTTGAGACTTAACAGGTGAACCTGATCACAGTTAACTTAAAGCGTGGGGCAGGGAAGTGCAGCCAACTGTGAAGTATATAAATTATCATGGCGCAACATAATAATGGTCGGTTTTATTTGGTTTGTGAGTCTGTAGTTCTGTTTTCAGAAAATTGATGAAAATACTTTATTTTTTAAATGAGTTATGAATTACGAAATGTTAAAAGGAGATTAGAATATACATATACATATACATATACATATACATATACATATACATATACATATACATATCGAGATTTCGAATTGCCGAATTTCTGAGATTGAAAGAGTAACAAATGTTTAAAAATCTCCTACATGTACATGTAAGTAGTAAAAATATGCAGTTTAACTACTGATTTATTATTAATACATACACACATACACACACACACACACATATATATATATATATATATATATATATATATATATATATTTGGTCCTTTGCAAGAAGGTGGTAAAAAAATACGTTTTCACGCATGTCCTTTGGGCTGTTCTCAAGAGCAATTCTAGAAAAGCTAAAGTGTTAGTCGATATGATATTACGAATTCCAAATAAAATAATCAAGCAATCCAGTTTTAATTAAAATGGAGCAGTCGTTTCGTTAAGTTTTCTACTCGCCTTCAAAATACGCCGATTATTAGAATGAGTGGAGCAATATCTCCGCTCCTCGTGTGCACCTTCATGATATAGGCACAGTCAACTTTACTTTTTAAAGTAATAATGAAAGTCACTTTACAACTGTGCCAACGTACAGTTCAGGTTATGTGTCGAGTTTGAAGGCTGCCAAAGGCTTCGTCTTCCGTATAAAATATTTTAAAGAAATAGAGACGAAGCGTCATGTCGCAGAGGAGTTGAATCCCCAGCACCACCGTTTAAGGCGTTCCGACCTCTCGGCACTTCATCAGTTTGAACATACTGTCCGTGATATCCTGTGTGCGGAACTGAACAGTCAGTGGCACCGTGTTGCTGTTTAAACCGTCTGTCATGTGGACTGTCATTTTGTACTGACGATATGGTATTGCCTTTATAAACGATATATTGTTGTTATTTTGGATAAGGGGTGCACAAATATCAGGCACCTGGTCGACGTGGCCACTAAATTTTATTCTGGGCCCCCAATATTTGTGGGTGCTAGGTTGGAAAGGGCTTCAAATGACGGTTATAGAACCTAATATTTGTGGGCCCTTAGTACGGAATTGGCTTCATGTGACGTTCATAGCGTCTAATATTGGTGGGTCCGTTGTATGGAACCGGTTTCATGTTATGGTTATAGAGCCTAATATTTGTGGGTCCATAGTGTGGAACTGGCTTCATGTCATGATTATAGAGCCTAATATTTGTGGATCCTTAATATGTAAGGGGCTTCATGTGACGGTTATAGAGCCTAATATTTGTGGGTACCTACAATGGAACTGACTTCACATCACGGTTAGAGAGCTTAATATTTGTGGGTCCTTAGTGTGGAACTGGCTTCATGTTAGGGTTATATAGCCTAATATTTGTTGGTCCTTGTATGGAAATGGCTTCACGTCACGTTTATGGAGCCTAATATTTGTTTGTCTTTTGTATGGAACTGTTATGCCGATGATGTTAATAAACTGGGAGGAAGCATACATACTCTAAAGGAAAATGCAGAAGCTTTAGTAGCTGCTACTAGGGAGATTGGACTGGAAGTAAGTGCTGATAAAACTAAGTATATGGCCATGTCTCGAGATCAGAATGCAGAACGAATTCACAGTGTGAGGACTGATAATAGTACCTTCGAGAGGGTGGAAGAGTTTAAATATTTGGGAACAACTTTAACAAGTCAAAATTCTATTGCGGAAGAAATGAAGAGCAGATTGAGGTCAGGAAATGCTTGCTATCAGAATCGTTTGTCTTCCATCCAGTTTGCTATCCTAAAATGTAAAGATCAAGTTATATAGAACTATAATTTTGCCTGTTGTTTTGTATGGGTGTGAAACTTGGTCGTTCACATTGCGGGAGGAAAGGAAGCTGAGGTTGTTTGAGAACATGGTGTTGGGGAGAATATTTGGAACTAGGAGGGACGAGGTAAAGGGGAATGGCAGAGATTGCATAACGAGAAGCTAAACGATTTGAACTTCTCACCCAATATTGTGCGGGTGATAAAATCGAGAAGAATGAGATGGGCTGGGCATGTGAAGCGTATAGGTGAGGAGAGGGGGGTGTATAGGGTCTTGGTGGGGAAGCCGGAGGGAAAGAGACCACATGGGGAGACTGAGGTTTAGATGGGTTGATAATATTAGGACGGATCTCCAGGATGTGTGATGTGGGTATATGGACTGGATTGAGCGGGCCCAGGATAGGGTCGGGTGGCAGAGGCTTGTGTGTGCGGTAATGACCTTCGGGTTCCGTGAAATGCAGGGAATTTCTTGACTAGCTGCAAACCAGTTAGCTTCTTAAGAAGGACTCTGCACCATGGAGTAAGTAAGTAATTAAGTAAGTTTTTATGGAACTGGATTCATATCACGGTTACAGAGCCTAATATTTGTTGGTCCTTATTATGGATCTTCATTCTTGTCACGGTTATAGAGTCTAAAATTTGTGGGTCCTTATTTTGGAACCGGTTATATGTAATTGTTATAGAGCCTAACATTTATGGGTCTTTCCTATGGAACTGGCTTCACATCACCTTTATAGAACCTAATATTTTTGTGCCCTTAGTATGAAACTGGCTGCATGTCACAGCTATAGAGTCTATTACACTTGTCAAAACACAAAATGTATCCGTAACCAAAAATAGTTGATTCTTCATCAATTCAACGTGCTGAAACCAAATATGGCCTTAGAATTTAATTCTTGGTTCTATTTGTCAGGATACATGAAGTGTGGCTTAATGGGTAAAATAGTTACTTGGGAAGGGATACAGGTGTCAGCACTGCGCTCGCAGATGATGAGTAATGATTTCTGTGTATCGTAAAAGGCACGAAGATCTAGTTCATTTCTTTAAAATGGAAAGGGGCCTTGTTGTTTGCACTGATATTGATGGCCCGATGCAAACACGCAATATTAATCACAATACTCTGGAATGTCGACTCTTTACAGACTCGTCTAAGTTGAGTCTCAAAGCACTTCTCCTTCACAATGGCAACACACTACCTTCTATTCCTGTTGGTCATTCAGTGCGTAATAATGAGTTGTATGGGAACCTGAAGATTCTGATGGAAGCCATTAATTACAGCAAATTCAAATGGCAAATCTGTGGTGACCTGAAAGTTATTAGCCTTACTTTTTGGACTACAACAAGGATTCACAAACTATTGCTGCTTCATGTGTGAATGGGACAGCAGAGCTCGGTCTCTTCATTATTCAAGAAAGGACTGGCCTACCAGAAATTCTCTGGAACCAGGAATCATGAATGTGGAAAATCAACCACAAGTGGAACTGAGTAAACTTTGTTGCCATCCATGCATTTAAAGCTTGGTCTGATGAAAATTTGTGTAAAGGCCATGAACCAAAAAGAAGCTGCCTTTACTTACTTATGACAAAAGTTCCCCAGACTAAGTAAGGCAAAATTGAAAGAAGGTAATTTCATTGGTCCAAATATAGGCGACATTATCAAGGAAGAATTCTTCGACAAGCTCCTTCAATGCAAAGAAAAGGCAGCATGGGACAGTTTTAAATTTGTAGTAAAAGTATTTTGGGGGATACAGAAGGGTTCAAAACTTGACGAGCCTGTAAACAACCTTTTGCAGAGGCACCAAAAATTAGGCTGTAACATGTCACTAAAAATACACTTCCTTCATCGCATTTGGATTTTTTCCCGGAGAATTGTGGAGCAGTGAGTGATGAACACGGAGAACATTTCCAGTAAGACATTTCTTCAATGTAGAGGAGATATCAAGGGATATGGAACTGTGTTATGCTCGCCGACTACTGCTGGAATTTGGGAAGGGATATCCCTACCATGGAATACAAGCGACAGGTAAAACAAAAAAAAAATACGTAATTTGTTTGTGTTAAATAATGAACTTACATGAAAAAGACTGAGCAGATGTACAATTTACTTTGTAAATATTATCTCTAAACAGAATAATTCTACTAAACACATTCTTCTCCACTGAATAGTTTTTAGTTTCTATTCAAACCACCGCTCCGTATAATATTTCAACCTATTCCATAAAATATCATAGTGCAGCATAATTTTAAAACTAGAGCCAAGTAATTTTTATGTTCCTTTTCTAACTCCTGAGATGCAAGCAAATAAATTAATAACATAATCATCACAGATACATTTTTTTAAATTTGTTGTCCAGTGTTTTTTGTGAGTCCTTTGCATGGAACTGGCTTCATATCCCGGCCATAGAGCCTAATATTTTTGGGTCCTTTGTATGGAACTGGTTATATGTCACGGTTATAGAACCTAATATGTGTGGGTCCTTAGTATGGAACTGGCTTCATGTTACGGTTATATAGCCTAATATTTATAGTTCCTTGTTATGAACTGGTTTCATGTGACGGTTATAGAGCCTAGTATTTGTAATTCCTTGTCATGAACTGCCTTCACGTGACGGTTATATAGCCTAATATTTGTAGGTCCTTGTATGAAACTGGCATCATACCACTTATCTTTAGATAACCTAATATTTGTGGTTCCATAGTATGGAACTGGCTTCATTCACGGTTATAAAGCCTAAAATTTTTGGATCCTTAGTACGGAACTTTTTCATGTGACGGTTATAGAGCTTAATATTAGTGGGTCCTTAGTATGGAATTGGTTTCATGTCAAGCTTATAGAGCACAATATTTGCGGGGCCTTAGTATGGAACTGTCATCATCTGACGGCTAGATAGCCTAATATTTGTGGGTCCTTAGTATGGAAGTGATTTCATGTCATAGTTATAGTGCGTAATATTTGTGGTTCCTTGGTGTAAAACTGGCTTCATGTCACAGTTAAAGAGCGAAATATTTGTGGGTCTTTAATATGGATCAGACTTCATATCACTGTTATAGAGTACATTACAGGTGGGATCACGTTTTCACTTATGTGCGAACTGCATAATTTATAAACAGTTCACATCCTCTATATAATCACGTCATTTTTTGTGAACTGTTCATGACATCGAATAGAGACATTTTTGCAGATAAAATAAATACTGAAATGCGATAGAGGAAAAACTTATGAATATAAATAAAAAAGGATATGTTGATAGAAATTAAAATTCACTAATTTTTAGTTTGTGTAGGACTAACATTGGTCATAAAACTGAAACACATCCCTTTATACATATATAAGCTGTACTTGCATAACGTTCACTCTTATTCATAGGCGACAAGAAGTGTTAGCTATTAAATATTACCAAATCATATTAATGTCATGAAATAATAAACTTTCCTGCATCTTCTATTTAATTGCTTTTCAGAATTCAATTTTTCTTATTTCTTATTATTACGACTTTCTCCATGGTTCCCTACTTTCCTTAATTTAGCAACAGAATACCATAACTTGTGTATTTTGAAATGCAATGCTTTGCAGTCAAGTACCATCAAACGTAGTCTTAATATCCCATTAGACAGCAGACATAAAGTTTCTTTCCCACTTGTAAACGCGAGTTTGTGTTTTTCCCCCATCTGACAGAAATAAGGTGATTTTATATTACATAAATATACAAGGCTTATTATTCCGCGGTGTGCCTTAATGGCCTTGAGACTTAACAGGTGAACCTGATCACAGTTAACGTAAAGCGTGGGGCAGGGAAGTGCAGCCAACTGTGAAGTATATAAATTATCATGGTACATAATAATGGTCGGTTTTATTTGGTTTGCGAGTCTGTAGTTCTGTTTTCAGAAAATCCACGATAAAAATTTAGTTAAATAAATTGATGAGAATGTATTTTGTCGTAAAATTAATTATGAATTACAAAGTAATAAAAGAAGACTAGAATACGCATATCGAGTGCTAGATTTGCCGAATTTCTGAGGTTCTAAAAATTACAAATGTTTAAAAATTGTCCACGTGGGCATGTACGTAGTAAATGTATGCAGTTTATCTACTGATTTATTTCTAAGGATATATATGTATATAATTATGGCCCTTTGCAACAAGAAGTTGAAAAAATATTTACCATTTTCATGCACGTCCATTTGGCTTTTCTCAAGAGCGTTTTTAGAAACGCTAAAATTTAATAGATCTTTTATTAGGAATTTCTATTTAAGTACCTTAACCCTTTAAACGCCGAATTAAATCCCATCTGCCATCTGCTGGCATTATTAGGAGCTCACCATATTCTCAACGTTAGCAGGATAAGGGTTAAAAATGCAGTTTCAATTAAAATGGAGCAGTCAGTTCGTTAATTTTCTTCTCACATCCACTTAACACCGATTTAAGAATGAGTGGAGGAATGCATCCACTCCACTTATACACCTACATGAAGTGGCCTCAGCCATCTTTACATTTTAAGGTTGTAATAAAAGCCACTTTTAAAATCTGTCTACGCACTTCAGGTTATGTGTCGAGTTTGAAGGCTGCCAATGGCTTTGTCTTGCGGATAAAACAGTTTAAAGAAATGGAGACGAAGCGTCAGGCCGCAGAGGATTTGAATCCCCAGCATCACCGTTTAAGGCAGTCAAACCTTTCGGCACTTCATCAGTTTGAACATTATACATACTGTCCGTGATATCCGGTGAGCGGAACTTAACAAACAGTGGCACTGTGTTGCTGTTTAAACTGTTTGTCATGTGGACGGTCATTTTGTACTGACAATCTGGTGTTGCCTTTATAAATGATATATTTGTGAATTCTGATAAGGGGTGAACAAATTTCGGGCGCCTGGTCGACGTGGCCGCTAGATGTTATATAGTTCGACTAAAATTTGTGGGTCTTTGTATAAACCTGGCTTCATGTTATGTTTATAGAGTCTAATATTTGTGGGTCCTTGGTATGGAACCGGCTTCATGTCACGGTTATGGATTCTAATATTTGTGGGTCCTTAGTATGGTACCTTCTTCGTGTCACGGGTATAGAGCCTAATATTTGTGGGTCTTTGATATGTAACTCGCATCATATCATTGTCATAGATCATAATATTTGTGGGTCCTTATTATGGAACTGGCTTCATGTCACGGTTATAGAGCCTAATTCTAATATTTGTGGGTCCTTATTATGGAACTGGCTTCATGTCACGGTTATAGAGCCTAATCCTAATATTTGTAGGTCCTTATTATGGAACTGGCTTCATGTCACTTTTATAGACCCCAATATCTTTGGATTCTTCGTTTGGAAATGACTTCATGTGATGATTATAGATCTTAATATTTTTGGGTACTTAGTATGGAACTGGCTTCACGTCGCCGTACTGACACCTAGCGTTGTGAGATGGCTCCTGCATCTGACTACTGACCGAACAATTTTATAACGTGTCTGCCATCAGCTTACATGTCATGTACGTTTATTAAATGTTCCTAACTCTAGCGTGGAGCATAAATTTTGAATGATCATATGATAAGGAAATGAAGTGGAATAGAATTGTTCGTAGCTATTTTCAAGTTTTCTATCCCACTATTGTTGTGACAGGACTGACTTAAAACCGCGATAAATGATGGTGACGCTAGAAAACCATCAATTTGTAACAACCGGCATACGAAAGGCCGACACACGGCCTACCTACAGCTGGAGGGAATACACCATATTCCAAGCTCCGCTGTGTACCTATTTTTTTTTTATTTGCCGCTTGTTTCAAGGTGATAGTTGGCTCTACTACTGTTTGTGTGTGTTTATGTGTGTGTGTGTGTGCGTGTGTGTGTCTGCCAAGAGTAACAATTACAGAAGCTGAAGTTTTGTCACGTTTGTTGCAGGGGAGTGGTACATACAGGGTGTTGGATTGGAAACTTGTGTCAGAAACTGCTAGGAAATTATACATAGGTGGATGAATAATATTAAAAAGAATTTTTCAAGAAATAGGAAGGAAACATGGACTGGATTGATCAGACCGGGGACAGGGGCAAGTGGCGGGCTTTATTGAACAACTTTATATATTTTGGTTCCATAAAAAGCAGGAAACTTTTTGACTAAAGTGAAGAACTGCTGCCGTCTCAAAAATGATAATTCTCTTTGGAATTAGTTAGTTGGGTTTTTGGTCAGTTCGTATTGGTGAGTCTGAAAATGTATTGTCGTGAATAAAAACAATAAATTCTGTAATACGTATCTGGGGATCAAGTACAAGTTCAAACCCTCTGATTGCTGTGGACGTGAGATATGTGCGGTGTTTGTAATGTATCATATTTGTTATAAGCTAGAACATTAGGCTCATGGAATCAGCGTGGTCTCAGTGTTTGTGCCCATTTCAGCTTTATGTCTCCAGACACATTGTTACCAAAATTTGTTATACGGCAACTCTATTTGAGGGTCCAGTTGGCAGGGATCCAGGTTCAACCCCGTTCATACAAAGAGATTGTTCTGCTTAAGGTTTATTTATTAGTGCTGACAGTCAGTGACTTTAACAATAACCACGATGTAATATTCCATTGTTTTGTTGTACGAAGTTTACGAAGTTTGCAGGTGTTCAATTAGTTTTCCAGTTCTCCCCCTCATTATGTGTTCAATTCATTTGTCTCTTCTTCCCCTCATTATGTCGATTTCGGAACTCGTCGCACGGCTTGCCTAAGAGATGAAGACACATTAGAAGTAAAGTAAACATAAAGTAAACATAAAGTAAACATAAAGTAAACATAAAGTAAACATAAAGTAAACATAAAGTAAACATAAAGTAAACATAAAGCTCCAATTAGGACAGGCCAAGAAGGCCCAGATTTGGAGCAGGAATATATTTCTACACCTTCTTTAACCCCGACTGTCCAATTTGGAGTTGGTCAAGGCCACGTCCGGAAAATTTGTCCTCTGGAAAGAGACCTGGTTCCCATTTTCCAGAAGTGTGGATGGGTCCAAGTTCCGTCTTCCAGTTGCGAAAAATCTCTCACACAACCTCCGGGATTCGATACCCGGTCCAGTACCGGCCCATGTAAAGACGTATTTAATTGTGTGCAGTAGGAATATTACTAAAGGTATCAAATTATGTTTCTGACGCCGTGCGGTTCTACAGATAGTACCACCGCTCATAGTAACTTGCTGCATCTGTCGTCAGGGCAGAAGAGACAGGAGTCAGGTTCTTTGGAACTTTGACACAAATGAAGTGCACGTTGTCACGAGCTAAAAACTGCGATATTTTTTTGTATTCCTCGCAGAGGAATTAGGTTTTCTTGTGTCAGAATTTCCAGGCAGTCTCTGGGAGCCTAAGAGTTTCCTACTGAATGTCTACCGGGTGTGTTTTCCTTCGGGTAAAGCAGCCTGGATCTTTGTTGACCGAATAAGTCCTTCATTTGTCGAGGTTAAGAAAGAGTGGAAATACATTGTCTCATCTAGCAAGTAATCTGAGCGTATCGTGTATGACTATAGTGTATACATGTATGTATGTATGAATATATGTGTGTGTGTATGTGTGTGTGTGTGTGTATGTATGTATCTATGTTTGTATATATGTATGTATTTATGTATATATATGTAGGTATGTATGTATATATATATGTGCATGTACGTATTATGTTTGTGTATGTATGTGTGTATGTATGTATGTATGTGTGGCTGTGTGTGTTTCTATATATATGTATGTGTTTAAATGTGTATGTATGTACGTATGTATTTTTTATGTATGTTTGTGTGTATGTATGTATATATTTTTTATGTATGTGTGTATGTATTGTGTCTGTATGTATGTATGTATGTGTGTATGTATGTATGCATGTATGCGTGTATGTAAGTATGTGTGTGTATGTATGTATGTATATGTGTGTGTGTATGCATGTATGTATGTATGTATGTGTGTAGGTACTATGTATGTATGTATATATGTGCGTATATATTTATGTATGTATGTGTGTAGGTATGTATGTATGTATGTATGTGTGCCTTTAAGTGTTTGTATGTAGGAGACTTATTGCTATATTTTATATTTCCTTACATACTTACTCTTAACTTGCAGGTCTTCAGGGCATTCCTGAAAATAAATTATTATTATTATTATTATTATATATTTAAAAATAATTAAATCTCATTAATTTAGAACACAAAGCACAAATATAAACAGTTAAGCAGCTTATTATCACCTCAGCACAGTGTGACAATAATTAATTTCCAACTACACAACATTCAACGCTACAAACATATATTATTAAAGCAGAACGTATCTACTGAACAGTGACGGACTGACCGACCTTTCCGTACAGCAGCTGTGCGCAGTGCTGCAGGTCAGTGTGATGTACGTTTAATGTACAGAATTCAGTTCTTGCCAAAGTGGATATACCGTTTGTTGTGACGGTGAGCTATTGAGGTACAGAATGTATATGAAGTGAATAGCAGGGAAACTGAGCTGGCTGGCACTTTAGATGTTTTGCAGTTAGGACATTCTGAAATTGAAGTTCCTACAGGTGTTGTTGTGGTGTAGCC
>Ga0136643_10013403_pt1 | contig 12261 bp, 15 predicted proteins | sample TergutLab28metaG_FD_96883 | JGI IMG/M metagenome (GOLD analysis project Ga0136643, IMG submission 96883) | Labiotermes labralis P1 segment gut microbial communities from Petit-Saut dam, French Guiana - Lab288 P1 (version 3) (version 3) | ecosystem: Host-associated > Arthropoda: Insects >...
GCCTGCCAGAACCCTGTCAGGTATAAATACACCACACATCCCATCCCTTGTCATACTTCATCCACCTGCCTATGAAGATGGAACTGATAGAGGGTTCCAAAACGTCGGCTATTAGCTTTGTGATGCCGGGGAATTACCCAAAAGAAAACATATTACATAAAAAATGTCAACTAGCTGTGTGCCATAACTTACCTGGTATTGAATACACACTCTCAACTGGAAGCAGAAATGGCTTATCCAGATCCCTTATTGGTGTTGGTATATGATTGTCTATTGCTTCTAACAACTTCATAATGGAATCAGCACCTGAAATTTCACGCAACACAGGTGACAAATTGTAATGCAAACATAGAGATATGATCATTAACATGGCACATACTCTTACAACAATCTTGATTCACATACTGAGCTAACCACTGACATTTGCAGACTGCTGTCTTATGGGATGTCACACCAAGCAGTCTTGTAAAAGTGTACTGATGTCAGAAAACCATGCTGCCTCCATCATCAGGGCAGTTATCATCAGTTCCTCCAGAACACTGCTACACTTCTAGCATGACTGCATATTGTCACATCACAGAAGTTAACAGTCTTCAAAGTCACTGCCATGAAAACCTCAAATTGCACCAATAATGCTTTTACTCGTGCATTCATTTCAAGTTAACTAAGCACAACGTACAAGCTACAATTAGCAAATGAATAAACTCTTGGTTGTATCTCTAGTTGATGTACTGCACAGAAAAGGTGACCAATCCACCTTAAACTTTGTTAGTTCTACACTGTATTACGCAGCAGTACATACATGTGGTCCATCATGAGAAATGCTGCATTTTTTCAACACCAACACTATTACCTCCAAGTTCAAAATGTCCACCAGCCCCACAGAACTCGGAGGTTTAATATGTCCTATTCCCAGTCTATAATGATTCATATCTAGTTATGTCCAGCACTAGACACATTTTAAAGCACAGGTCATTTGGCAATGAGTGCAATACAGACACATTTCTTGAATCTGTGTTTCCCTTGATCCTTTGAACATTTTCACTGGTCCTACCAAATCTTCCATATTAACAACGCCACATTCTCATAGAATATATGAGTATGTTGCGTTATGTAGCCAGTTCGTCAATTACATGTTCAAATTGAGCACAAATTGGCATGTTAGTGTAACTTCAAGTACTTTCAACTGGAAATCAGAGTGAAGGTGTATTTCCTACAGCAGTGAGGCCTGTGTAGTGTTGAAAGACTCTTCATGCAAGTCATACATGACCAGAAGTTGCACATTCTGACCAGTTATGCCCAGGTTCAGTTTCCTGGTCATGCAAACCTCAATAGGTAAATGTAAATTGGCCATTTGGCAACTGATAAAATTTACATAAATGAAAGAGAAGGTGCAAATAGGGCAGTGATTAAGGTGCATCTTCTTGTACTAATCCAAGAAAACTGAAACTTTCATTCTTTCACCTCTGCAGAGTGTAGAATTTTCTGGAATTCTACGGCATAAGACATGTGTCTCACAGGTGGACATACTGTATTTACTTCAGGTGAAAGAATATGAGATTTGCAAGTTGTTTTCTGTATAGGATTATGTAAGTGTATTTGCCAGGCTAGGATCAGCAAATTCAGGTCATCCAACATCAGCATAGCCTATCAGTTTTCAACATTAAATCTAAATGGAGTTCTAGACTTCAAAGTGGAGACCCCATCACAGATTCAACAACACCTTAATATTGCAAATATTCTACAGATGAGTATATAGGGCAGAGCCAAGGCACTGTCTGGCATCGCACTCTCATTACATTCTCTGTTCACACATTCTCCAACTGCTAACACTTCAAGCATTCCATGCGAAGTAGCACCTATGACTACTGAAGGAATGAAATTTGACCAGTGCACCAGCATCACAAAAAACCCCAACATCAAAGATCAGTACAAGAAAACATACCCATTCAGAATGCACAAACATTATCTTCAAGTAGTAATCAATGAACAAACCACCTGCACAACCAATACAATCACATCAGCTATCTATGGCAGGTGGAAAGAATGACAGCATCTACTTTACACCCACTATGCAATACTCCAAAAATAGTCTGTGCTGTACCATAAGTGAAATATTCATAACCCATCTTTGTATCCAACTCGTCATACTGTATACAGAGCCCCGAAGAAATGTGTATGAAAACAGCTGAAGCATTCCACCATTACCAGTAGCATTCAAATGCAAGGAAGAAGAAGCCAGTAATCAGGTGAACGGGTAGTGTGTGCTTATTAAATCACTGTGTTAGTATTGGTTCTTGAATTTACTGTGAATTGAACTAGTTAACAGTTTCATGTTATTTTCTGCTTACAGTTCACTTTAAGTGACAGTTAATTCCATGCTCTTGTTAAGATGCAGTGTTAGTGAATGTCATGGAATAACACGTCTTCTAAGCCACATTTCTTGAAGCTTCTCAATCACATAACACTTTAATGATGGAATTCGTGGGCTGATGTCGGCAGCAACAGGGAGGAGTGTTTAAATGTCTCCTACATATCAAGTTGGATGGAATTAAAAATCCTTGTTTCTTTAATTTCATGTCACAGTTTGCCAAAATGGGCACATTTTAACCTTTAGACGCCTAATTTCAACTATTGTGGTCGTACCGCACCGCTAACCTCTAAAGTTGCATTTTATATATTTATTCAACAAATATAGATACTGAATATTTTAAATGTGGTATATACTCTCCGTTTTTTTCTCTTCAAAATGCAGTTTATTTCATAATTCTAATGTATTTGGTTCCTGTATTATTCACATTTTATATACAGTGTGTGCTAAAATTTAAAAAATAATTCCGGTGCCAAAAGGTTAAAGATTTCCTGTGCTTTCCATTTGCAGTAAGAAATTAGTTTCAGAGTTATTAAAGCAATAGTTAACCATGTATATTTGCTATTTTTGGCAGCTTGTACATCTTCAAATTAAAGCTAAAATCTAGCTATGCAAACTGTGAATATGTGGTGAAAAGCAATGTAGTTATGTAGCAGAAAACATAACAGAATAAATGACTGACCTCTACAGAAGCTTCATTTTTTCAAAGCAGCTTTTATTTTCTAAGGGGCCTAATATAACCTGGCTGTGAGAAGCTATCAGCACTTTTCCGCCACACCGTAACATAATCCAGACAAATGAATACATACTTTGATATGAGTCACTGTCACTGTGATTTCAACTTATGTATTCTGCAAGTAATGCAAATCAAAAGACTCCTTGCTAAGTCACTTTCCACTCAGAGTGTTGTTCCCTAGTGGAGTTTTGTATGAAACAATTTGAAGCATGGAGACACACAAAGCCCTGCATCAGAGTCTTCACACAAGGAAAATGGCCTAGAAGTCTTTCCTCAAGAACATATAGCAGAACTTCAAAAGCAACCCTTGGCAGGCCAGTGATTTCAATCCTTGAAGCCCATGCTGATGAGGAGGCAAACTTCCCTCTTATTTCTCCAATACAGAGCACTTGTGCTTTCCTTCATTTTACAAACAATGTCAACTTTTTCAGTTTCAAGGTCTTCAGTCCAAAGTTTGTTTACATGCCTGTTTGATGTAATGAACAGTGCCACAACTGTTTCCTTTCATGCTGTATAGGTCAGAAAACAATTGAGGTGACAAAAAATAATTATCCATTGGACACACTTCCCACTTTCCCTGTTACCTGCCAGACTGTTCCATGGGCACATGTACTATATCAAACAGCACTCAAAACTTGCCGTTTTAAATAAACTGCCCTATCATACATGTATCCATTGCCACCAAAAAGCTTGTATAGTTCTATTCCAAATCTTTTACACTTTTTGTTATGTACTATCAAAAAAATCATTCTATCCTTGAATTCCACTGCTGAGTTTTCTTTGTGGTGGTACAGTGTGTAATACATATTCTTACTCACATAGTCAAAAATTCTTGATTTTCCACAACCTATCATGATTTGGATTCACTCTGTCAGGTGAATGCTGAGTACTTTCAAAGTGAAGCACTTCCATTACATGCACAAAACAATCATATTTCATGACTTCTGAACAGATCCAAGTACAGTGTAGCTTGTTGATTGACCAGTAAGCTTTAATAGTGTCCCAAAATTCATGTTCCATCAGGATTATCTCAGCTAGAAAGCAATATATTTCAACTACAGAAATGTCCGCATTAGAAGCCAAACTACTGATTGCAAGATGCATCAAAATAAAGCCACTGCCACTCATCAATATGGAGTCCGTACTGCAACAAATCCATAGTCACTTCCAAAGAAAATTCTCCACAGACTGTGATCTTGTACTTCTTTCAAGTTCCTCTACTTTTTCTTTCCCTTAATGTCATTCAGTGGCTGCTTAGATCTTCTTCCTATTCCAGAGTCATCAAAACATAAATCTTCCATCATGAGTACACAGCTGCAGATCAAGGAAGCAACATAGTGTCCTAAACATACAGGGAATTCAATTTGTATAAGACAGAGATGAATGAATTTGGAATAATGTCAAGCAGTTAGTACAGCAACCACTCATCCAACTTGGCTCGCAATGTCACTGGTTAGCAAACTGAACACTTTTCCAGTATATAAACTTTAACACGTGGTTGGTAAACTAACCACCAATCCTTAAAGGGTTAAACCAGAACAATCACTGTGTGTCCACTGTGCAATAAACAGCAGGTTCAGTTTCAAGTATGAATGTGGCTACATGACCACTTGTAAAAAAAAAACATTCCATTCTCTGCAGCAACCTTTACACTACTTCTTGGTCCTTTCATTTTTATTTAGATATTTACTTCAAGCTGCTGGTATATAACACACATCTACCTGCGAACCAAGAAATACTGGAAGTCTTCTTTATTTGGTCAGTAAGTTAGGCCAACAAATGTCCAGTAAATTAGACCAGAAAATCAGCCTGTTTTGGCATCAGAATTGTCTCCTATCTTCTGCAATAGGCCAGGTGTTTATCTAACTACGGTTCAAAAGTAACCCACTTGTTTCAAGTGTCTGCACCTTTCACAGCACTGAAAAAGGAATTATCAGATCCTCCCAAAACTCTGGTACCTACCTAAACAACTACACTGCATCACAACCAAGAACACCACAATCTTCGTATCCATTACAGCCAGAACCTCACATCTCACAATAAATGACTCATATTTCCTGAAGACCTTAACCACCCAGCAGTCTCTTTAACATTTATTCATCTTCCAATAGGTTAATTCAGAGGAAGAGTGTCCATCCTTCACCCATGTAATCTGGTCCAACCAGTTTTCTTGTACTTTAATATATTTCATTTGAATGGCGGTATATGAAGTCGCATATTATAAACCTGAATAAATGATAAGATGGTTTTACATACTTTTATCCTTGGTTTATTTAATGAAGCTTTCAACTTCTCAGCTTAAACAATGTCGACTGGTAGAATGTATAGTGATCAATGAGTTGGAAGGTATGTGGAAGAAATAGTCCAGACATCATTTAAAGTACCATTCCAGCATTTTACATATTGAGTTACTTACCAATTTCAGGATTTTTGCCCTCGAGGGCACATAACGCTGAACCTTTCACAACAGGAGCATTATCTCCATCATAACCCATTTCTGTCATCAGTTCTCGTATCTCCATTTCCACCAAATCCACCATCTCCTGGTCAGCTGCATCAATCTGACATCAAAACTTCAAAATGAAGTCATCTTACAAAAATAACTACATGAACAATCACAAGATACAAATAAAATGCAAAAAACATGTCTGTTAGGTGCCCAAACTAAAAACCCCAGTGATAAATATAACTACAATTTCTGTATGAAATACAAAATTCTCACAAAATTCTTCACTAAAAACACAAGATGCTAACATACCTTATTAATAAATACAACAATATGATTGATGCCAATCTGTTTGGCCAGCAGTAAGTGCTCTCTTGTTTGGGGCATAGCTCCATCAGTTGCAGCAACAACAAGGATTGCTCCATCCATTTGGGCTGTCCCAGTAATCATGTTCTGAAAAGGTAGACCAATAACACATTAGCAACTGCAGTCTTACAGATGTGTATACAGCTATGGTGCTAGTGGTGTTGGTTGGATTGCTGAACATCTACAGCAAGGCCACAGATAACAGAAGCACAGCTCTACTCCCTCCACATCTCTTTGAAGCTGTGTACTTCCCAACACTCTCCTCTAGCCATCCAGCTATGTCATTCACACTAATATTGCTAGTGACACCCATGTAACAATGTTTGCTGGGCACACAAACTTAGCACCGATGAATATAACAGGACATAGAGGCCTCAAGCACCATAATCCCTAGCATCCACAGGTCGTCTTTCTATGGCCTATGTAAGAATGTTCAAACTGTCCCTCAGAGGTTATGTTTTCTATGCATGAACCCACATATTAGTCAGAATATTTTTCACAGTTCTCTCCCCACAGTTTAAATGCACAATCCAACTCCAAATCACAAGGGAAACATCATCTTGTCTTGAGTCTCAACACTCACAAACAGCGTAATTCTGTCAACTGATTCCACAGATAGCCAAAGAGGAGGGATAAATGAAAAAAAGTGAAATTAGCACAAGCTAATTCAGTACACTATCTAATGATATACAAATAATAAATAAATCTGGCATTGACATGCAGATGCATAATCACAACATTTATTACCTTTATATAATCTGCATGTCCAGGACAGTCTGTGTGTCCATAATGTCTGCTTGGTGTCTGATACTCAATATGGGCAACATTGATGGTGATACCACGAGCCCTTTCTTCAGGAGCATTATCAATTTCAGCATAGCCCTTCAACTTTGCAAGTGCCTTGTCAGATAAAACTGGAAATGAAGACGATACAGTCACAACTGCCACACTTATGGAGATCTTAATCCAAATGATTTCAATCAACTTCCACAAAGACTATTTATTGCATACACCCCCAGCAATTTTCATACCTTAAAGATGGTTGCTGTTTTGTTGTTATTTAATGCTGCTTGCCATATCACAAGGCTAAATATGACACATAAAAAGGCAACAAATGAAAGATAAAGTTGAAAAGGATTTACAAGGAAGTGGGCATGACCTAATAATGGAGGTACCTTGGCACCGGCCTAGAAGAAATGAGAAAAACCATTAACAACATCCATCAGTACAGCTGATGTACAAGAGATCATTCAAACCAGGCACCTCCTGAATAGAAGTTTCAGGCATCACTGTCACGTTAGTTTGTCTACTCACAGGTAGTTAATCTACCCTGAAATTTCGTCACATATGTGTTTTACTTCAATGGTGCTTTGGAGATAAATACCAATCTCCTATCCCATTCTAAAATGTAAAATTAAGTGATATATGAAAATTAATTGAAATATAAGTGCACACAAAAGCAGTGTTCCAGCGAACCAGCTCTCATGATGCTTCACATTAGTGTCTAACATACCAAGAAGTCCACTAATTTCTTTGTGACCTTATCACCACCTGTTCATAAAATGAGACACCAGTCAGTGGCCAGCTTCTCTCTGTTATGATGGTATGATGCTATCTCAGACAAGCCACCCACCAGGCAGCAAATGAAGGAATGAATTCTTCTACATGCTTCAGATCAATATATCAAATCCAAAACTACTAATGAAAGTTGGCTAGGCAAACAGGTTATGAAGCACCCACATACCTGAAGTTGAAATTCAAAGTTTAGAAAAAATGCAATTTAATCTCAGAGGCTAGGTGTACGTGTGCATGTAACTTATGGTACATTTAATGATGCTGCCAGTAATTTTTAGTATATAGCATAAAATGGCAGGATGATGGGTCAATAGTTAATTGAAAATGATACACAAGGAAGCAGTCATGGCCAAACTTGAAGCACTACCTCAGTGTTAAAAAAAAAAATAGAATATTCAAACTGTACTTTCTCTGAACCGTGCATCATGTTACACATATAGGAGCAAGACCAACAGATGCACACTTTCTCTTAATAATATATTTCAATTAAATTTTCCTCAACATGTTTCGAAAAAATAATTGTACATCATCAGGAATCTGTACAAGAAGCTTACAGTATTTTACCACGCTTCTTATAAGAAGTCTAGTTGCTAGCATGATACGAATGATACTTGAATTGAAATAAGTTATTACGAAAAAGTGTGTATCTTGTTGGTCTTGTTCACGATCTGAATAGCCAGCATCCATGCCAAGACATGAACTCTGCATGTGCATGTGTGTACGTGTATGTCCACTGACAAACACACAACACACAATACAAGTCTATAATGGTTTACACACACACACACACACAAAATAAGACACATATAAGGGGTGAATGAAAAGTAATTCCTCCAACTTTGTGACTTGACAAGACATGGCAGCACTGATGCACCATAAGTTGAGACATATTCTAAAGCATATGCTCTTTTACCTCAGTTGACAGTGGTTGCTGTGTTAACAGAATGTGTTGCTCTTGTGCATAAAATGGAAGCCTGCACTGAGCACTCATCAGTGCATTTTAAGCAATGTGCCATCACCAAATTTTTAACTACAGAAGAATTTTCTCCAATTGAAATTCACTGATGAATGCACATTGTTTATGGTGATGACTTTGTTGACAAAAACAGTGTGCAACATTGGACCAAAAAATATACGGATGGCAAATCAGGATTAGCTGATTCGTATGATAAACAACAAAGTGGGCAACCTGTGACAGCAACTGATGAGTTTCACAAGAAAAAGTTTGAAGAAATGATTAAGGACTATTAATGTTCACTCAAAGGGAAATTGCTGTCAAGCTTGGCATTTCACAGGAATGTGTGGGTCACTTTACTGATGTTCTTCAACAATGGAAGGTTTCTGAAAGATGGATTCCCACATGCTGATGGCAGAGATGAAAGCTCAGAGAGTTGAAATTTGCCAGCAATACTGTCACACTCTGATAACAAAGATGAGGAATTTCTTCATAACATCATGACAGCTGACAAAACATGTATGCACCATTATGAACCCAAAACCAAGCGTTAGTCCATGGAATATCATCATAAAGGTTCACCTGCCAAAAAAAAAATTCAAAACCCAAACTTCGGCAGGAAGTCATGGCTACAGTTTTTTGGGACACAGATGGTGTTATTCACATGAACTTCCTTGAACATGGGACCACCATCAACTCACAGCCACTATAAGGCAACACTCAAAACTTTGAAACAACAATTAAGAAGAGTTACAAAACATTTTGCTGCGACATGATAACACCAGGTCTCACACCTCACACACCTCCTTAGAGGCAATTGAAAAGATGGATCCCACGATCTTGCCACACCCGCCATATGGTCCAGACTTGGCACCAGTGCCTTCCACCTGTTTCCAAAAATGAAGGAGGATTTCACGGACATCCGTATGACTCAAATAATGAGGTGGAAAGAACTGTCAGCACCTGGATAAAGAAACAAAGTGTGGAGTTCTTTCATGACGGCTTTGAGAAACTTGTCCACCATTGGCATAAGTCTGAGGAGAACAGTGGTAATTATGTGGAAAAATAAACAGAGGTAAATCATTTCATGAATTACTGTCATGTTTCATTTATTACAACATCCTTACTAAAACAAAACAAATCGAGATGGAGGCATTACTTTTCAATCACCCTAATGTATTTGGACATGTTCAGTACACTATACATTATGTTATACTTTTATAGAGAAGGTCAGTATTTGTTGCAGTAAGAATCATACATCTTCTTGTACATGTTTATGGTAATATTAATGACATATATATAATATATACTGTATATATGGACGATAACTGTTTTTTTAAGTAGTGTGTAATGTCAGCTGACTCAGGGATACAAATGTTCCGTAACTTTAGTAATTTCCACTAAAAAATGTACGACAGAAGAGCAAATTGGTTTGTCTCAAACTTCTTTTATTATGTGTACTGCACTGATTTTTTTTAGTGAAGTGATTCTCTATGGCTCACTGCAAACCCCCCCCCCCCCAACACACCACCCCTTTTAAAAACAAACTGTTGCAAATAACAGTACAGGAAACCTTTGGATACACACAGCTATCCAGTCAACTACTCTGCATGCCAGTTCTAAAATCCACAACCTTCTTCTACATACTCTATGCAATAATTTACTACTTAGTGATAAACTTGGTTATGTCCTATACACTAGTGTATGCTGCAGTTTTTTCTTCACCTTCTGTACTTCCAGATTTAATTTATAACAATGTAACAATATGTAGGAAGCATAAAATATGAAAGTAATTCATGATCCTAAGTTCAAAATTACGGTCAATCACTCAACATAGCACCACTGTTTGTTCATGGTAATCTGTGGCAGTATATTGATGACGGCAGTAAATCAAAATACTGTCACTTCTATAAACTCATAAAATTTACTTAGAATGACAAAAAGATGCTAATTACAAAATATGAACACATTACAACATTTAATACAGTTGTAGTGTACGGTACTTGCAAAGTATATTCAACCTTTTGTTAACCATTTCAAGCTTGAACTTAGTGCCCAGCATACACTGCAAAAGACATGGAATTCAAATGGCCGACCATTACTCTGCAGGTTCTTAGCCAATAAATTTAGTGGACATTCAGGCTTCTCAGCAGCACACTGCATGTCAACCACAGTCAACCTTCAGCACTGAAGGGTGTTGCAGTACCACTTGTAGCAATTAACTGCCCTATCCATAGTGCTAATGCTTCCTCCAGTTTTAATGTTCTGCACCTTTTACCTACTTCCTAGATTCTCCCATCCCTTTTTACTCAGCATATCACCACAACACCACCTGATGGGTTTGTCACATAATATGAAAAAAAGGGTTGGCTATATTCTACTCAGAAGCTAGAGGAAATTGATCTCTATAAGCACAAACACTTATCTTTTCAATAGCACTTAACAGTGCCTTTCCACAACACTCTACCAGCAAAATAAAGAGTAAGGATAGTTAAAAACTGTGCCACAATATTACGTTCATCTGACACTGACTTAATAGCCGCGTTACTGTCGCAGTATACACTACAATTTTTTAAATTCTCCAGATCATAATCTACACAGTCCAGGAATGATACCTTGAAGCTTGCGTGGTTGAGAAAGCAAGGCGAAGAGATGTGTGAATGCAAGCCAGGGTTATGAGTTCAGTGTCCATTTCAATGTACAGCAAATAAGGGAAACACCAGTCACAAAACCAATGGCCACTAGAGAAATGAAAAGAGATTTCTGTAGTGTGTAGATGATAAATGTTTTTGCACAGGTATTAGGCACTGACCCATGTTGTCTCATGATGCAGAAATCCCAAACCACACTTTCCACATTTCTGAAATACATTCCAATATGGCACTATTATCAGACATTACTTAGCCCTTAACATATATGTATCACTAAAGCCTTTGGTAGATGGCGGCTAGTAAGGGTGGCACTATATCAAGGGATCCCAATTTTAAAATAACAGCGAATTTCTATCCACAGACTTCCATGAGTGCTAAGTGACGGTAGCACTACGTTGTAGGTTAACTGCATAAACTGAATGCCTGAGTGGTACATAACTAAAAAAAATTGTATCTTACCCTTTGTAATAGCTGCGGTAAGGGTAGTTTTCCCATGATCCACATGGCCAATGGTTCCTACATTGCAATGTGGTTTCTCGCGCATATATACCTTCTTCTCTGTGGCATAAAAGCACTGGAAATTTGATGCTGGAAGGAACCACTTTGTTATCCTTACATTATGTTGCTGAAATTAATAAAATACGGACAAACAAATAATGAAATTTTAAACACTCACTGTACTCCAAACAGTTAATATTAAATCTCACACACTGTTTGGTTCCAATTTCATAGTGGTCCATAAGGCTCCTCAGCAACTTAGCCCAAAATATGCTCAATTGTAAGACAACACATTACAAGAAAAACAAGGAAAGTGTAACAAATATACTGTAACTGTGTAAAACATAAATACAGTGTTTCAAGTTACAAAATCATGGCTTAAAACATTTCAAAAAACAGAAAGCCCTTTAACCAGTCCCATTTGGCTACAAAAGTAATCAAATTAACAATGGCTCAAAGCTACAAGTTAGTTTTCAAAGTTGTGAGAAACATGATATGCAGTGTACATATAAACTTATAACATTGTTGTTTGTTCTCATAACATCTCTCTTCTTCCCCCCCCCCCCTCTCTCTTTTTTTTTCAAAAATTGGAAAATGGCGAAAAAAAACACAATTTATAACCCAAGCAAAACACAAAAATAACCCCTAAATAAAAAACCAAAA
>Ga0136643_10013416_pt1 | contig 12256 bp, 8 predicted proteins | sample TergutLab28metaG_FD_96883 | JGI IMG/M metagenome (GOLD analysis project Ga0136643, IMG submission 96883) | Labiotermes labralis P1 segment gut microbial communities from Petit-Saut dam, French Guiana - Lab288 P1 (version 3) (version 3) | ecosystem: Host-associated > Arthropoda: Insects >...
AGCTGATGTGTACCATTTAGTTTCAAGTCATCCCTGTTTACCTGAACCCTCCTAATGGCGTACTCTAAAGCAAAGTTAAAAAGCATTGGTGATAGAGCGTCTCCTTGTTTCAAACCATTCCTACTAGGGAACCTGTCAGACAAATTCTTGCCTACCCGGATTCTGCAAAAAAAAACAATATTATTCTTTTTAGCAAACATTTTTCACTGGTTTTTAGGACGATGGCAGAGATTTAAAAAAAATGCTGACTATATTCAAGATTATCTGAAATTTGGATTCATTGCTTCACCTACAAATGAGTCAGTTCCCATGTGCCTATTTTGCGAAAAGACTTTTAGCAATGATACCATGAAGCCTTCTAAGATGAAAGACCACCTGGAAAGAATTCATTGTGACAAGAAAAGCAAGGAGCTTGACTATTTCAAAACACTAAAAGCTAAATTCCGGAGCCGACCACGCTTGGAAATATTTTTCAAGTCTCCTGCAAATGCTGATCTTCAAGGAGGACAGAAAGACTCGTACAACATAACCCTCAATATTGCAAAGAAGGGAAAGCTTTATTGCATCGGCGAGAAGTGATTGTACCTGCTCTTGAAGAGGTTATTAGAAATGTGATGAAGACAAACCCAGATCCTGTAGTGAAATCGGTACCATTGAGTGCAAGTACAGTGAAACGTCGAATTGATGAGATGGCTCACAATGTGGAAAAAACTTTGTTATCAAAGGTGCAGTGCTCCAAGTTTTCACTACAATTGGATGAGGTAGCTTTTGGCAGTTCTAGTGTACTGATGGCTTATGTAAGGTACTTTAGTCCGTGTGTCAAGTGTGTTACTGACGAGTTTTTTTTTCTCAAAGTATCTAGAAGGCGATTCTAAAGGAGAGACTATTTTCAGATGTATGGAAAAGTATTTGCAGGAACAGAACATTAGTTTGGAGAATATCACTGCCGTGGCAACTGGTGATGCAACCGCCGGTCAGTAGATACAGAGGTTCGCTACCTTGCTCAAACAAAAGGTTCCACATGTGGTAACAGTTCATTGTGTACTACATAGAAATCATCTTGTAGCTATGAAGCTTAGTGGTGAGCTGCACGATGCATTGATGATTTGTATCAGACCGATTAATAGGATAAAAAAAAAATCTCTCAACTCTCGAGTATTCGCAAATTTGTGTGAGAACAACGATGAAACTGTTAATCAGTTACTCATGCATACATAGGTAAGATGGTTGTTGAGAGGTGATAGCTTGCAAAGGCTTGTTGACATCTTTGACTCTACAGTGGAGTTTCTGGGAGAAGTTGCTCCATTGCTCTTCATGAACTAAAGAAATGTAAAAAGCATTTGATTTCTCTGGCGGACATTTATTCTAAATTCAATGAGATCGAAAGTCGTTTGCAGGGCGAGGATGTTACAATCATTCAAGCACGGATAATCATTATGGGTTTTCAGGTGAAGCTTGGATAGTTCATAAAATTTACTGGATCGCAGAGATTATAAATATTTTTCGAATTTGAAACATTTCTCCACGAGCTTGATGGAATACCACAGCATTTCAGACGATGATATTGAAATTTTTAGAATTGGGATTAAACTGGCTTTTAAAAAATTCGTATCGCTCTGCGCTTAAAAGTTCTGCGTGTATTATAAAAACGAACAAGCTAATGCTGTTTATGGAAATGATCGCTCTTTGTTCTGATATCCATACACAACACAAAAATAAACTGTGATTCAATGCATACAAAATTTAGTGTTTAAGCCTTGCGGTACACGAAGTAACCACTGTGCTTTTGAGGGCTTATTACTGTCAGCAACAATCGGACAAGATTCCAGAATTACAACCTTGAATATGTGAAGGCAACAGTATAATTCTTATTCATTAAACAAAGTAACGTCGAATCATATTGTGCGGTAGGAATGAAGATTCACAGATTCTTGACGACGGCCATTAATTCAACGTTCGGCAGCTAACACTCCGGCAACAAGAAACACCGGTACGTACTACATAGGGGCATGGTGTTGGAGTGAGAATGGAGGAGTTGGACAGGCCGAAGGTTTCCGTCATATTTAGGGGTAAATAAACACATTCGTCACAGTGCAGATAGGTCAACTTATAAAATTAGCTTCATCGACTTCAGATTATATTCACTTACATATTTATTCTCCACTGATAGGCTCAAATTGAGGATAGAAACAGAATGAATGATATTAAGTGCATTAGTTATATATAAAATCTAGTTCTCATACAAAAGACTGCAAACACGGAAAATATTCAGTTGTTCAGACTGTCTAAAATCGCAGAAAGTTGCGTTCCATTTCCTACGCCAGAGTCTCTACGCCCAAAATCGTCCTATATTTTAAGATTCTGCCTGCAAGCAATGACCTGCTCTCATTTGTACCATCTGGCTGACATCTATGTTGCTGTCTTGCAGTTCTTTCAGCAACCCCTTCTCCGTCGCTTCTTCAGCGTGTAGGCTCCGAAACGCCACATAAACATAAGCTGCTAGCAGTTTAACGGCGGATGTAAGATTTATAATTCAATTATTTGTAACTGAATAACTTGTAACTAAGACAAACGTTCCAAGTTTTTACCGTATCTGCACCTCCCACTCCCAACTTTTCTCCCTCCAGTACAATTCCTTATATTCCCTTCTACCGTTATAGACATTCAGAACATATATACACTGTAGCGATACATAGAGTTCGGTAGTGCTAATAAAATTTAGTGTAGACTGTAGCGGAACGCATGCGAAAACGTCGGAAAGCATAAATTCTGATGTTTTTCTTACTGGTTTGTATACTGTAGAATATTTATAGTGTTGAATCCGTTTGATGCCAATATATTTTGTTAAAACTAAACGCGTTTTTACTTGCGTGTGGAAATTTAGCGGTTAATATAGATCAGGAGCTTTATTTACGGACACAAATGAAAAACAAGAGAAGCAACAAACGTGTAACCGTCATATTGCGGCAAGGGTGAGTAAATAATTTTGACGTGAAACAGCAATATATTCTACATATTCTGAGTGTGTGACTCTTGCCTTATATAAACAGCATTCAAAGCGCATCCTGTATATTATGTTATCACGTTTTCCGTATTTGGGTGTACCATATATTTTCACATTTTCTAACGAACGTTAAAATTTTCAGAAAAGTTGCTATTGAACAAAAATTCTTTTCTTCATTTTGTCTATAGATTTTATTTTTTTTTAAATTTGTAAGAAGTCTTCCTGTTGTGTAAAGATTCGAGATGATCACTTTTTGTTATGTGTTTCATTCAACTCGACTATATAAATTAATATTATATGTTACAGCGAAATATTTCGACTATAATGTCATCATTAAACTAAGCTAAGAACCATTGTTTTTTTACAATGTGGCTGTGAGAATTTGGGATCACAGATGACTTACAGTGTGTGTTGCGGTTGGCAACATGTATACATACTGATCAATAAGTAATATATTATGCACCTTATGTTTAGTATTAGGTGTTCTGAGCATGTAACGTGTGTTTGTGTGTTATTTTATTTCGTGCTTCCATGATTATATTCTTTGTTACTCTGTTCGTTGTTTTTGTATTAGTAGCTGGTTCCTTCTGTATTTAGATATATTCAGGGGCGGATGGGTGTTTCCGCTTGTTGCTTTTTATGGTCTGCTACTGTTTTCTTGCGTCCTGTCTACTTCTGTAATTGCGGAATAAGAGTTGTTTTGTCTTGTTCTACTAATTTTGAGCACTGTAGCATGCGTAGCTGTTTAAAGTTTCGTTACTTAGGTTTTCTTCTCATTTGTGCGGAGTTTGCTGGCTTTTTTCTTGCAGTACTGAACGGGCTTCAGTCCCTGTGTAACTTCCACTTCCTGTGGGGGTGAATTGTTTCCCACAACTGACTTCTTTTAGCTGTTCGGCTGCGATGGAGCCAAGCGCCCCAATAAGTATTTTCTTGTTTTATGGTTTCGAATATTGCGTTTTATTTGACTGTTAGTCTGTCATTAATTTGGTTGCCGGCCTTAGCTTATTTGTAAATATGGAAGCAATTCGTTGTGTCCATCAATTTCCCTTTGTTGGTTACGTGGACGACCTCCATTATATCCTCCATTGGGCCAATGGGATGTTTGTTATCTACAAGCTGTTGGGCGAATTTTGACTTGTTTTTGTTTTTGAAGTCCCGTAGGTGCTCTTGGAACCTGACTCTAAACTTTCAGCCTGTCTGTCCTGTGTAGTACAATTTGCAGTCAGGGCATGTTAATTGGTATATACCGCTTTTGTCATATTTATTTTGTGATGCTTCTTGTTTTAAGTTCAGGACTTTCTCCAATTTATTGTCACTCTTGCTATTTGCGAGCCAAATATTTTCCCGTATAAATAACGTAACTTTTCTCAAATCCAATCACTTTTTGTGTATTCCCTCAGTAGTAAGGTAAATGCCACGGTACTCGATGCAAAGTCGGGCCACGGAACGCACTCCCCTCTCCCAGGCGCGGCGGCTTCACATAAGCGCCCGAGAAACGTCGCATAAATCATGCATGCGAAAGAGCCAGTCTGGTTTCGGAACCAGACAACCAACCAGCCAAAGTTTATACCTCCCATACTTAGTCCAGGGCGACCTAAGCCCCAGTTTTTGGCATGATCAGTAAAGGACTTAAGCCTGACTTAAAAATCGTTACCGTAAGCATACTCCCTGTTTGAGTTTAGTTGTCTGTTTCTGAGCCCAGCGATGCGGTCAAACGCAGGAATGGCTAAAAAACAGGGGGACGTCGACTTGCACTTCGGGCAAGTCTCCGCCTCAGTTAGAACTTTGGCTTGGCTTGGCTTGGCTTGGCTTGGCTTGGCTTGGCTTGGCTTGGCTTGGCTTGGCTTCGAAATTCAGTAATAACCTGACCGCCTGTTTCCGCGGTGGATTGCCGGTCTTCATGGCTGGTGATCTCAACACCTATATATGTTTCAAAACACGTCACAAGGACACAAGAGTGACTTCAGTCTGTTGTTTTGAGAGTGTTGTTTCCATTCAGTTAATTTCTGTAGACCGTGTTTCGTGATTATGTGTGTTTGATAATACAGATGTGAAAGCGACTCTTCTACTGAATTACAGTATATATCAGATAAACAAAGAGTAAAAAACATAAGCTACATCTGTTCCTCAATACCCAGCTTCGCTGATAAAATCAAATATTTCCTAACCATTGTCATTCAGTTTTTCCAATTTCATCCTTCTGAGGGCAATATAAAATACCGCTGTGATGTTACAATGAAATAATTTGGATCCCCATTGAAACGATACCGGTTTATATGAAACTTCGTATAACGCAGTAGCTAGTATGTGGTACCAATTAATTCCTCACTGTTCAACATGAAATTACACGCTACATTTGAATCAATTCATGATTAAATGACATACAATTTTCAGTCCTTTACGTGACTTTATAAATATAATCAGATAAAAGAGTCAATGTTGTTTTTAATTCCTGCAGTTCATGAAAGCTTGTGATATGTAAATTGTGTTTGAGCGTTCTTTCCCTTTGCACAATAAACACAGTGACCACAGTTATGGCACATCGATTCTTCTCCCAAAGCTTTAATTGACTAAAGGCAAACAGATATCTGAACGTCGTTCTTGAGTGAGTACAATCATTCTTAGCTTTATATTGTTCCAAATTTCCAAGCACGTGCACAGTTGTCATTTCATATTAGGCCAAGGTGAATTCTACTTAAATTTGCTGTTTCAATTTTATTTGATATCGTAGCACTTCTATCCATTCGTTCCCTGTTAATAACACAGTCATTAAGGAAAATGTAATAAGAAATGTTTGGAAGAAATGTGAGTCAGCATCAGACAATCCCCATTCTGCTCTGTGTACGTTCACTTTTTCAGGCACATCAAACGAAATGTAGACATCTGTATTCATTGTATTTATACTTTCCTCATCATTTCACAGTGCGTTGTTTTGCTTGTCATGCAAGTGTCGTGAAGAAAACTGTACTGATGTAAAAAGTAATGATTGAAGACAAAGCACCAATGAAATTTTGATAGGTCGTCTTTCAGCATTGTATTTAAAAAGCATTCAATCATTTATGTCAACCGAAGAGTTCGTGTATGGTTGTTTAGAACTAAAAGATAGTATGGTGACATCATGTCAACTGCCTGTAAGAAGGCATTTCACTGGAATTTTGGGGATTTGCTGTTTGTTTTTAGGAAGTTCCGACAATTTGGGTAATATTTCTGTTAGAGTTATTCGTCATAATCTATAGAAAACGCACACTGCTCTTCCTGTACAGGGAAATATTTTCTTTTTGTTTTTAGAATCATATGAATCACATAAATAAGCGTTGATTCAAAATTTATATTTTGTACATGTATAAAACTTGAGTTACATAAAGTATCCATGTGGATTAAGAGCGCTAGTGACTGTCGGAGCTGACGGAAAATCTTCCAGAATTGCAGGCTGGAATGGGCTCAGTCTAGCCTGTCTCAGTGCTACGATAAAGTAAATACCGCAGTTGATTACTGTGCAGTACCGGTATGCCGCCACGCATTCACCGACGGCACTAGATGAAGATGTGGAGTTAACTTCAACTTCCGAGTAATTGTGTCAGCAGGAAGGACCACCGGTACGAAGTGAATTCGAGGCTTGGCGTGACAACCATAAAGGACGGATTGAACAAAGGAAATTTCTTTGCACAATTATGTGAACCGAACCACGTTCGCCCTGCCCGTAGGCGAGTCACCATATACAATATGTTTTGTCGAAGTCAGAAAAATTATTCTATATTTTTAATCCTTATTCAATGCCCAAATTGAGGAAGAGGAAAGAGATACGTGACATTTAATGAAATTTCACATAATTTTTCGTTCTGGCACTACAGGTTGCATACAAGGAATATATTCAATTGTCCAGAATGTCTAAAACCGCATAAGGTTGCGTTCCATTTCCTACACCAGTGTCTCTATGAGAACGTTGTCTTTCTTTGACGATTCTGCATGCTGGCAATGATTTGGATTCCACAACACCATCTGGCTGACATCTATGTTGTTCTTTTGCAACTCCTTCAGCACGTCCTTCACTGTCGTTTCGTTAGGGCGTTGCATTCGATATCCCACATAAACGTTCGCTGCAAGCAGATTATCGGCCTTTGTAACATTTAAAATTCCTTAATATTTAATTACAAAAATATATGACCAAATAAATTTCTTATTCTTCTGCCGTCTCCGTAAATCCCCCAGTTTTTCCCCTTCCATTACTTTTCCATATATTTCCTTCCTCTCTTATACACTTTCATACACATACATAGCGCTAAGAATTGCCTGACATAGGACTTAGTGGAACCCACAGGTGTATACCGGAAAGCATACATATTTATGTTGATCTTACTGTCTTGTGTGCTGTATACTGTTTCTGACGATGAATCGGTTTGATGGAAACATACGTGATTAACCGACAAGAACTCCTGTCTGATCTTTGGACCAGTCTACCCAACAACCAACCCATACAACCACTCGGCTACTCCTGAAGTCTTGGGCATAGTAATAACCAAGAACCTCTCATTCCCGGTGTATCTGACTTCGTGCCTTGCACTAAGCTCGGACCACCATCCGGTTCTCATTGACACTGGGTGTCCCACATCCTTTCGCACTGACTGGACCAACATCCAAACTCATTTGGAATATCTAATTCCGTTCGGTCTAGAATTGCACAACGAGATGGTACTCAACACTTGGGCTGAGAACTTCTTCGGAGCCATTTTGAAGGCCTTGGCAGCGTGTAAACCCAAGCGTCGTCCGCGTGACGACCCAAGACTTTCGATATTGGCTCGCATTCAGGTTGAGATACGCCTGAAAACTGGCTGCGGAGGCAGTGGCAGATCACCAGGGACCCCGCTCTGAGAACCGAGGTCAACCGCCTGCAGAATTCGGTGACCCGTCAGCTCAGCGAGTGGAGAAACGACCAGTGGAGAACGACACACGAATCCCTCGATTTTAAATATTAATCGCTTTGGATAATGACCAAACGTGTGGTGAGAGTTCCTACTCCAACTCCCCCTAGACACCGCGGAGGGAATCGATCTCTCAGACTCTGAGAAAGACGCAGCCCTTGCGGACAGTCCGGAGACTCAGTTTCGGCCGGTGTCCGAACTTCGGTCCGAACAGTTATTGAGATAGTTGATGTGGCGTTGAGGTCTTACGTCTTTACCCCTCCAGCGAATCCTAGTTAACCACCCATGACGAGGTTCGCGAGGCCATCAGTGGTCTCAAGGTCAGCAAGGCTCCGAGTCCGAACGGCATCCCGAACAAGGCCATGAAGCAACTTCCCAAGCGAAGGGTTTCCCCCATCGCCCTTCCTTTAATGCTCTTCTCCGAACACATCACATTCCCAAAGCATGGAAGCACGCTCGATTGATCTCTATCCTTAAGCAGGCCAAGGATCTAGCCCTGTCCTCTTCCTATAGGCCCATTAGCCTCTTCGACAAATTTGGTAAATTATTTAAAAAATCCTACTAGCTAGCATCTTGCATGTAGTAAGCAAATGGGGACTGATGCGAGACGAGCAGTTTGGTTTTAGACCCAGGCACAGCACGTTCTTGCAGGTGACCCGCTTCGTTGAAAGTATAACTAGGAATTTCAGGGGAAAAAATTATCACAGGAACCGTTTTCCTCCACGTGGCCAAAGCCTAAGATACCGTCAGGATCGATGGCCTCCTCTACAAGCTAACGCTCCTCAAATTACTGTCTTACATAGTCCATACAATCTCATACTACCTCAAAGGTCGGACGTTCGAAGCGTCCTTCCAGACGGTCAGGTCATCTCTTCGGGACTTACGGGGTGGGGTAGCTCAGAAGGGATTGATCTCCCCTGTCCTCTTCAGTCTATATGTTAACGACATACCCTCACCCTCGCACCACGTCGAGTTGACCCTCTACGAGTAAGAAACGGCCATCAAACCCACGTCCAGCAAGCTGACGTTGCTCATCAGCTACCTGGATTCATAATTCAACAACCTTCAACGGTGGCTTAGCAAATGGATATTTACCATTATTGTCTCTAAGAGCACCGCCATAATCTTTGCTTGTGCCGGACGGAGCTTCATCTAGCCCCGACCAGTACCACACTTCGGGGAACCAATCCAATTAGTTCGACACGACTCATAATATGGGGGTGAACTCAGACCCACGACTCATCTGGTCACCTCACATCGATCAGGTTAAAAAGGGTGCTGCTCAAAAAAAAGGGTATGTTCTTTCCCCTCTTGAATAGGAACATTGATTTATCCGTCAGGAACGGAGTCCTGTAATATAAGCATCTCATCCGGCCAAAGACGTACTTAAGTTCCGCGCGTGGAAATCCGCTAAAGGCACCCCATGTCTGGAGGTTACAGGAGTTACTAACCAAGTGTCTTCGAATCGCTACTGGTGCCCCTTGGTACGTAAGTAACAGGCAGATACACGAGGATCTGGGCGTTACGCTGTTTGCCGACAACTTTACAGCCCTGACCGAGAGCTTTGACTCGAAATTATCTGATAAGGTAAACCAACAAGTATGGCAAATCTTCAGAAACTTACGCCGACCGTGGGTTGACACCATCGCCTGACGCGTAAGCCAAGGTCGGCAGTCGAGTCAATTACCCGCGATGACTAACTCGAATAAACCAGTCGCGATCGGCACTGAAAAACCGAGCGCCTTTCTGTTACACTGAATAAAGTTTTCCGTGATTTTCATCAGTTGTAAGGCAAATGTCAGGGTATATAATGCAAGGTCGGGGCACGGCCCGCACTCCCATGACCCAGGAGCGTCGGCTTCACATAAGCGCCTGACAAAGTAGCATATTTTCAGTTTGCGACAGAGGACTGGGACTGGAACCCAGAGAGCCAACCAATCAAAGTTTATCCCTCCCATACTTGGTCCAGGATAACCTAGGCCCTAGTCTTTGGCATGAAGAGTCAAGGCCCTCAGCCTGACTTCAAAATCGTTAACGAAAGTATATCCCCCTGTTAGAGTTTAAGTGTCTGTTACCCAGTGATGCGGTCAAACGCAGGAATGGCTAACAGACCGGGGGATGTCGACTTGCGTTTCGCGCAAGTCTCCGCCCCCAGTTAAAACTTCGGCTTGGCTTGGCTTGGCTTGGCTTGGCTTGGCTTGGCTTGGCTTGGCTTGGCTTGGCTTGGCTTGGCTTGGCTTGACTTGGCTTCGCTTCGCTTCGCTTAGCAAATCCAGTCATACTTCTTACTTACGTGCCTATTGAGATTGAACAATGTGTTCCAAACCGTCGGCATATAAAATTCAGACGTCGGGGACTTACCCAGTAGAAAGAATACAACATTCAGAACACGGAAAATTTTTGAAATAAAAAACATGATTCTTTGCTTACCCTGATGATGACTTTAGAATTCTAAATATGTCGCTGTAAACTATGCTTTTAAATTATGTATTTGTGTCGAATGAATCATATAATAAAATATTATATTGGTTCGGAAATGTTTTTCTTTCTAAGACGAATTCGGCATTATATCGCCATAGTTAAACATATGTGTTAAATTCAGTACCCAATATTCTAGTAATTTTACATTCGAAAATTCATTTTCCACACAGATTTTGGAAAAGATTTGGAATATAAAATGTTTTTAAAATTCTTTTTTCCTCACACCTGTTGTTCGATGTGGGTGTGAGGACGGTCGAACATATGGATGTACGCACAAACATTATAAACCTAATGGTCAATTTTAAGAAATGCACGAAATGCCTTATTTAGTTCACTATGTCACACATTTAAAACATTCACAAGGTGTCAACTTACTTTCGTCTAAATCGAAGGGACAAATCTTGCCAATAACGTAACGATCGTAGTCAACTGCTGTGAGGTAGGCTCGCCCATTCCAAGTCCCTGCAAAAGTGACGTATATTAATGTTATTTTTTTAAGAGATTTCATTCAAATTTATGTTTTGGTATTAGTCTGAGTGAGGCTGGGAGAGATTCCATACTATTTACCGACACATTACCAATTTCAGCATTACCATGTTGTGGACAGTAATATAAAATGATAATATTTGGTTGTGTGTTTAATATGTAAATATTTGTGTAAAGTTGGCATCCTAATTTTAACGAACTTGGAAAACTGATAGGTTTTAGTCAGTGACTGTGTCAAGATCTGAAACTGAAAGACACAGAACACGAATTTGTGCAAACCCCTCAGTGAAACATTATTAAAATGCAGTCAAATGTTTTGACTTTTTAAAAATAGATTGGTGTTAACAAAGAATAAATAAAATATAAAGGCATAGATTGTTTATTATTCTGTGCCACATCAACCACATTCACAAAATACTACTATTTTTTTGCATCCCATTATTCTCCTTTCAGTAGTCATGTCCCACAAATCAACCTCAACATTTATTTCAGGCGATTACACTTTTAAATGTTCATTCAACCTTCTCCTACCTGTTATAGACACTGTCCATATAGCATTCCTTATTTTGCTCAGCCCCATAATAGATATATACACACACACACACACATATATATATATATATATATATATATATATATGTGTGTGTGTGTGTGTGTGTGTGTGTGTAAAATTCTGAGCGTTGTAGACCTAATCAAATTCTCCATCCATTCACAAAGGGAAATACATTTATGAGGTCGACCAGGCAGTATCCTCGTCAGTATCGGGATTGAAATAAATTTATTATAAAATAAAAATTATATCAAATATTCAATGTTTTTATTAAAAATTTATTCTGTCTGTTCTCATGGACCAGTGAAATTTTCAGTATGTCTCATTATCCCCATAATATTCGCCGTTTACAGAAAGAGTTTTGAAACTTAATTGTTATTTGTCTTTGTGAATTATTGCGCTCATCGACTGAACGTTTATCCTATACTTACGAACAGAGTAGTTTAATTCGAAATAACCGGTACTGTTCCAGTTGGTTGCATAGCCATATACTACGGTGTGACGTTCACTGTAGAACACAAGAATTTGAGAATTAGACATCACTACTTATATTAAAATTATAGATAGGCCAGTTGCTGTGAAGGTGTCTCCTCTTTTGTTCGACCGCCCTGAACAACAGAAACTTAAGTCGATTAAAAAATTAACGTTCTGTGCTATAGCTTAGACACGCACATCTACGTGCAGGGTGTTCCGTGTGCCTCTGTATTTAATAATATCTGAATGTTTGTGTAAATTTAAAGAATTCTATCATTGAGTCTTAATCAGAATAATTTTAGCCATTCGTTAGGCATTATATGGGGAGAGATAGAGATGAAA